>Ga0222714_10003069_pt1 | contig 17265 bp, 23 predicted proteins | sample C33_3DmetaG_FD_165048 | JGI IMG/M metagenome (GOLD analysis project Ga0222714, IMG submission 165048) | Estuarine water microbial communities from San Francisco Bay, California, United States - C33_3D | ecosystem: Environmental > Aquatic > Marine > Unclassified | place: USA: California...
TCCCCAATCCGGAAATCATTGAACAGGAATTTGAAAACACCATGCTGTGTGAATCCGAAGCAGACATGTTGGATAAATTTATCACAATTATAGAAGATGCTGATGTGCTGAGCGGATGGAACTCGGAAGGTTTTGATATTCCTTATACTGTAAACAGGATATCCAAAGTGATGTCAAAAGATGACACACGCAGACTGTGTTTGTGGAACACATATCCACGCAAAAGAACATTTGAAAGATTTGGCAATGAAGAAGTTACATATGACATCATAGGTAGGGTGCATTTGGATTACATGCAGTTGTACAGAAAATACACCTATGAAGAAAGACACTCATACGCATTAGATTTTATCTCCAAGATGGAGTTGGGTGAACAGAAAACTCCATACGAAGGCACATTGGATCAATTGTACAATAAAGACTTTGTCAAATTTATCGAATACAACAGGCAGGACGTGGCACTGCTGGGTAGACTGGATGCCAAATTAAAATTTATCGATTTATCTAACGAACTAGCACATTCTAATACTGTATTAATACAGACCACAATGGGTGCTGTGGCAGTAACCGAACAAGCAATTATCAACGAAGCACACAGACGTGGTATGGTTGTACCAGACAGAATAAAACGTGAACCTGGATCGGATCCAGCTGCAGGTGCTTATGTAGCCAATCCGAAAAAAGGTTTGCATGACTGGATTGGATCCATTGACATCAATTCACTGTATCCTTCTGTGATTAGAGCACTCAATATGGCTCCTGAAACCATTGTGGGTCAATTACGTCAAACACTCACAGAAGAAGAAATAGAAAATCGTATGTCGCAAAAAATGTCATTCGCAGGTGCATGGGAAGGTGAATTTGGATCATTAGAATATCAAGCAGTAATGAGAAAAGATCGAGCACAAAGTATTACCATAGACTGGGAAAATGGTGAAACAAATATGCTAAGTGCCGCAGAAGTATATGAATTAATTTTTAATTCTGATCAACCTTGGATTCTTAGTGCTAACGGAACAATTTTTACTCATGAATTTTCGGGTATCATTCCAGGTCTACTAGAACGATGGTATGCAGAAAGAAAAGAACTGCAAGCCAAAAGAAAACAATCAATTGATGCAGGAAATAAAATCGAACAAGCATTTTGGGATAAGCGACAACTTGTAAAGAAAATTAATCTAAACAGTTTGTATGGTGCAATTCTTAATCCTGGTTGTAGATTTTTTGATATGAGAATCGGACAATCGACAACGCTTACAGGAAGATGTATTACAAGACACATGGCATCTAAGACTAATGAAATCATTTGTGGAGAGTATGACTACAAGGGACCGGCTATAATATATGGTGACACAGACTCTGTGTATTTTTCAGCGTATCAACCACTCAAGGCAGAAATTGATGCAGGCAATATTCCGTGGAGCAAGGAGAATGTAGTCCAACTGTATGACTCTGTGGCGGCAGAAGTCAACAAATCATTTCCTAAGTTCATGCAACAGGCATTCAACTGCCCTAGCACATATGGCAAACTGATTGCGGGTGGTAGAGAAGCAGTAGGTTCCAAAGGACTTTTTATTACTAAGAAACGATACGCTATGAAGATATATGATCTAGAAGGGCAATCGGTAGATAAGATTAAAGCAATGGGGTTAGATCTAAAACGTTCAGATACTCCTGCGTATATTCAAGACTTTCTTTCAGATGTATTGGACATGGTGTTAACCGGCAAAACAGAAAAAGAAGTGATGGACTTTATTGCTGACTTCCGATTAGAGTTTAAAAAGATGCCTGGATGGGAAAAAGGTTCGCCACGTCGTGTGAACAAACTCACAGAATATCATTCACGTGAAAAACGCAAAGGCAAGATCAACATGCCTGGACACGTGAGAGCAGCCATTAATTGGAATACTCTAAAAAAGGTTTACAATGACAAGTATTCAATGGACATTATCGATGGACAAAAATGTATTGTGTGTAAACTCCGTGATAATCCAATGGGGTACACATCTATCGCATATCCAACAGATGAATTGAGAATACCACAATGGTTTAAAGAATTGCCATTTGCAGACGATGAAATGGAAACTACTTTAATCAATAACAAACTAGAAAATCTTATCGGTGTATTAGATTGGAATCTTGGAAATTCTGAAGCAGAAAATACATTTGACAAACTTTTTGGTTGATGTTGACTTTAAATCTAATTACATTTATAATAATAACAAAACTAGGAGACTTCAATGAAAGATATACTACAAGACATCGTTAAACACACGCATTCGCTAGGATTTATTGACCTTGTGAAAATCGTGGGTGACGATAAATCAACTGAGATGGATGCAATGGCTGAAGATCGTTCAGTGGTTGTAAAAGCCACACTCAAAAATCCTGTATCAGAAATGCAAGGCACATTCGGAATGCCTAATCTAGGCAAACTTGATATTCTTTTAAAATTGCCTGTCTACAAAGACAAAGCAGAAATCACAGTAAACACTCAGGATCGAAACGGTAAAACTATGCCTGTTGGATTGCATTTTGAAAATGATTCCAAAGATTTTAAAAACGACTATCGTTTTATGAATGCAGAAATTGTTGAAGAAAAATTAAAATCTGTTAAATTCAGAGGAGTTAATTGGCATGTAACTATCAAACCTACAATGCCAGATGTACAAAGATTAAATTTCCAAGCACAAGCAAACGCAGAAGAAAATGTTTTTAGTGTTGCAACTGATGGCGATAATCTTAAATTTTCTTTCGGTGATGCTTCATCGCACGCAGGAGAATTTGTTTTTGCTCAAGGAATAAAAGGCACTCTTTCTAAATCATGGGCATGGCCTGTGGCACAAGTTACACAGATATTAAAATTAATTGATTCTAACGAATGTGAAATGTCATTTTCAGATGATGGTGCACTACAAATTACACTTGATTCTGGAATGGCTGAATATCAATATATCTTACCAGCACAAACCAAATAGTATGTCTGATAGTATTCCTATTAGCAATCTTACTGAACAGCAGAAAGATTATGCGATTTTTCTTCCTGCTATGAGCAGTTTTTTTGCGAGAGATTTGGGCAAGGCTAGGCACGAAGAAGATTACATTTTACCATCTAGAATACCTCCTGGTTTTGAACATGGTGTCGAGGGATTAAATTATACATATCCTAAAGACACTTATTTTTATTATAGATGGCATTTGTATAGTGCCGGCCATGCTGATCTTAATATGGAACACTTTTCTGTAAGAGATGATATTATAAGAAACAGAGACAGACAATACAATTGGGTTTTAGGCGACTCAGGCGGCTTCCAGATTGGTAAAGGCGTATGGGAAGGCGACTGGAAAGATCCTAACTGTCCGAGAGCACAAAAGAAACGTGAACAGGTTTTAAAATTTATGGATTCTAATATGGACTATGGTATGATTTTAGATATTCCAGCATGGGTTTCGCGTTCGCCTAAAGGAGCCGCCAACAGTAAAATTGGTTCTTATCAAGAAGCAGTGGACGGAACTAGAATCAACAATGATTATTTTATGAAAAATCGTAGTGGCAATTGTAAGTTTTTAAATGTACTGCAAGGAGAAAATTTCCATCAAGCAGACGATTGGTATGAACAAATGAAAGACTATTGTGATCCAAAAAAATATCCAGAAACACACTTCAATGGATGGGCAATGGGTGGTCAAAATATGTGTGATATACATCTTGCACTAAAAAGACTTGTTGCTTTAAGATTTGATGGACTGTTAGAAAAAGGCAAACATGATTTTATGCACTTTTTAGGAACTTCTAAATTAGAATGGGCTGTGTTACTTACTGACATTCAAAGAGCAATTAGAAAATATCATAATCCAAACTTTACAATAACTTTTGACTGTGCTAGTCCGTTTTTAGCCAGTGCAAATGGTCAAATCTATAATGATATCGAAATAGAAGATAGAAAAAAATGGGTCTATCGTATGCAACCTAGTGCAGACAACAAAGCCTTTGCACAGGATACCAGACCATTTAGAGAAGCTGTGTTAGATAGGAACATATTTGATAGATTTATAGATAGTCCTATTACTGCTAGATTGCAACTCAAAGATATAACTTGTTATAATCCAGGCGATTTAAACAAAATGAAACAAGATCCTAAAACATCGTGGGACTCATTTAGTTATACAATACAAATGGCTCATAATGTTTGGATGCATATATCAGCAGTACAGAAAGCTAATCAGTCTTATGACAAAGGATTATATCCTAATATGTTAATCAACGAAACATTTGACAGATTGGCATTTAGAGATATTGTAGAAGCTATTTTTTCAACTGATAATCGCGATGTAGCAGAAGCAGTTATCGATGAATATTCTAGATTTTGGATGAGTATTATAGGTACACGCGGAGCTACCGGCAAAAAAACAGTTAACGCTTCAACGCACTTTAATAATCTATTTGAGGAGGTATAATATGTCAGAAAAAGAAAGACTAGAAAGAAAACTTTTAAAACTTCAAGAACAACACGAGCATCAACACAAATTGTTAGAAGTATCAGAAGTAGAAAAAGTAGCAGATAAACATTTAACTGAAATGAAAAAGAAAAAACTTGCAATAAAAGATCAAATAGTTAAGGTAGAAAAACAAATTCAACAAATAGAAATTAAAGAAAGCATTAAAAATTATGATTCTGAAAAAATACTTTACTTTAAACAACAATTAAAGAAGTTAAAAAAACAAGTCAAACAGATGGAAGCACAGCGTGAAAAGACAAGATCTTGGAATCACAAAGCAGAACTGTTAGAAATGAAAAAACAAAAACTGTATTGGAAAGATTTACTGTCATCAATTGACAATATGACCGATGAAGAAATTGACCAGTATATTCAAGAACATACTTTATCTACACCATTATCTGAATACGAAGCACTAGAAAAAGCAATTAATAAATTAGAAAAAGAATGAAAAGTGTTGTAATAGGATTAAGTTTCGGCAACTTATATGTAGATATCCTAAAAAAACTTGGGCATCAAGTCATAACTTGCGATACACATAAACCAGCAAATTATTGGAACATACATGATGTTCTTTCTCAACACAAACATTTTGACACTGTTCATATCTGTACTCCTAATCATACGCACCAAGCAATTGCAGAACTTTTTGGTGATTATAGTGATTTAATTTTTGTAGAAAAACCAGGATTCTCTACTCCTGATGCATGGCAATCATTTCAAAACAATTACAAAGCCAAATTAATCATGACCAAAAATAATATGTGGAGAGATAATATCAACGAAATTATAGCACAATCGCAAATCAGCGACCTTATACAAATAAATTGGATTAATAAAAATAGAATACCTAGTCCAGGCAGTTGGTTTACTGACAAAGAAAAATCATTTGGAGGAGTTAGTCGAGATTTATTACCGCATTTACTCAGCCTTTTTATTTCAATAAATTCGAAAACTTTTAAAAATTTTCAAATATTAAATGCACAATCCCAACAACGATGGAATCTTTCTACTTGTGGAGATACCGATTATGGATCTGTCATTAAAGATGGCAATTATAATGTAGATGACTTTGCTCGAATAGAGTTGACAGATAATCAAACCAAATTTATAATAACATCTGATTGGAAAAGCAACCAACAAGATGATATTGCCATGCACTTTTATAAAAACAATCAATTAATTAATACTATTCCTTTAGGCCTTTGCCCAGAATCTGCATATCAAAATATGATTCTAGACTGTATTTCAAATTTACAAAATGACGAATTTTGGCAAAAACAATTTGAATACGATTATTGGATTCAGGAAAAGATTCAACTATGAAAACTCCAATTTTATTCACAGAAGGCAATGGAAAATTCAACGAAGGAACATATGATTTGCCTGACATAAATGACAATCAAATACAAATCAAAAGCATCTACACAGGAATCTGTCGCAGTGACATAGATATGATGAATGGGACATTTGGTCCATTACCTTTACACATGCAAGGACATGAAGGTTTAGGGGAAGTTATAAAAATAGGATCTAATATTGCAGATGTTGACGTAGGCGACTTAGTTGCAACCAGAGGAGAGCCTGCATATGCAGATATGTATAATGCTCAACAAGGTACCTATGTACTAGTGCCAGAACGTGATCCCAAGTATATTATAGAACCAGTCGCATGTGGTATTAATGTGGTATCTCAGTGTTGGGATGAGATCAATAAACGCAACAAAATAGGTGCTAGACTATGTATAATAGGCAGTGGATTTTTAAGTTCAATTGTATTTCAATACCTTACACACAAAAAAGTTTTGTTTGATATCGATGTAGTAGGAAATCATAATACAGATATTTGGGGAGGAACTTTACTATCTCAACCACAAGGACAATATGATGTAATCATCGACCTTAATACTCGAGATGAAATTTTTAAACAACAATTAACCAAACCCGAATCATTAATTATTTTAGGTGCAGAAAAAACAAACAGTATCACAACTAAATTTTCAGATTTCTTATGGAATGCTGTAACTGTTGTTTTTCCTAGTCCAAGACATAATAATTTCCATTCGGTAATGAACAATGCAGTAGATTTGATTTATAACAAACAATTAGATATTGATAAATTTTGGTCCAAAGGATATCATAGAAAAACTGAATGGGAAGATGCTTTTAAAGAATCAAATCAACGCATGCCAGGATTTAACAGAGGATATATCGAATGGATTTAGATACGAAAAAAAGGCAACAAGTTATCTACTTTGTTGGCACAGAAATAGAAGACACTTGTCTTAGAGGCGAACAAACATTGTTTATAGTAGGTATTCGTCCAGTTGAAGAAATTTTAAAAATTTCACAACAACAAAATATCAAATGTTTGTATTTTGGTACCAGTCAAAGTTTTAATCCTGCAACTTTAGAAGATTATAAACCATGGGAAAATATGATGCAATCACTTTTAGAAAAAGACTATTGGGTAAGTTTAGATTTTGGCATCGAGCACATCCAAACTATTATCAATAGTTCTGTTAATAAACATTCTAAGTTTGTGCCAATGATATCTGCTAAAATACCAAATTATCAAACACTTAATAAAAATGCAACACTTAAAATAGATGATACCACTTGGGGACATTCTAACAGTGGTGTTTGGTCTAGGAACCTAAATGATCTTACACAAGTTATGCACTACACAGACTGGTCAGAATATGTAGGAGATACTATTATTGACACAGACACGCAGTAGTGTTACAATAAAATTATGAAAACAATATGGGTAACATTTAGAAAAGAAGGCATCCACAAATATCCTGCGGCACTGGAAGATCCCAACTTGGCAGATGTTTCATTTTTGGGATATCCTCATAGACACATGTTCCACTTTAAAGTGTGGATAGAAGTATTCCACGATGACAGGGACATTGAATTCATCCAATTCAAAAGATGGTTGGAATCGCTGTATGGCGACACACTGAAGTTGGACTACAAGTCCTGTGAAATGATTGCAGACGAATTAGCACATCAAATCAAACAGAAACATCCTGGCAGGCAGATCAGAATAGAAGTTTCAGAAGATGGCGAAAATGGCTGTGAAATTGACTACACAGTGGAAAAAGGTCAAGCACTCACAGATCGAGAATATCAAGAAATAGATCTCAAAGTGGAGAACATATTCAACTGATGACCAATCCAGGACCTTACAAGTTTGAACACACCATTGTGATAGCATCCGACAAAACCACAGAACGTGGTGGATACTATGACACAGAGGGTGGTGCTCTCAACGGCAACTACACAGACTTCGATGTTGGCTGTATGGTATCAAACGATTTGGGTCGCAAGGGTTATGAGTATGGAGTGGACTTTTATTTTGAGGACGCAGGCTGTGATGAGGTGTGTTTTTCTGTAAAAGACAAAAAGTTATTAACATATCTTTCAACCAGATATACAACTGTTGCGGCAGAGGACAGCATACACGGATGATTTACATTGTAGACATTGAAGCAGTGGAAACTCGTTACACCGCAGAGTGGAAACGATATTTGCCTAAGCAGTTGGAAAAATCTACTGGTAGTGAAGTTATAACCATATCAGGTGGTGAAACTCCACAGGCAACTACTCCAGGTGCTTTCCTAAACTTTGGTGGCACCAATGTGTACAAATCCAAACAACTCGAACAAATTGCCACCATGTTTTGTGCTGGTAAGATCAAAGATGGTGATTACTTCCTATACACAGATGCCTGGAATCCCACTGTGATACAATTGAAGTACATGGCAGAACTGTTGGGAGTTAAGATTAAAATTGGTGGTATGTGGCACGCAGGTTCATATGACCCTGCAGATTTTTTGGGTAGACTGATTGGCGATGCTCCGTGGGTGAGAAATGCAGAACGTTCCATGTTCGACTGTTATGATCACAATTTTTATGCCACAGACTTTCACATCAACTTATGGGATCGAACATTTAATAATGCTTACTGGGATTTCAAAAAGGTAATTAGAACTGGCTGGCCCATGGAGTACTTCGATGCAGAATTAGAACCATACAAAGGTATGCCTAAGAAAAATCAGATTGTGTTTCCACATCGTTTGGCGCCAGAGAAGCAACCGGAAATATTTTATGATCTAAAGGAAGCACTGCCACAGTATGATTTTATCGTGTGTCAGGAACGCCAACTCAAGAAACACGAGTATCACAATTTACTGGCAGAATCCAAGTTGGTGTTTTCAGCAAACCTACAAGAAACACTGGGCATATCAGGCTATGAAGGATTGATACTTGACTGTATGGTGATGGTGCCAGACAGACTGTCATACACAGAAATGTTCCTTGACACAATGAAATATCCAAGTCAATGGACTCAAGATATAGAAAACTATCATCTTAACAAACAAAAAATTGTAGACAGAATTGTAGATCTCATGGAAAATTATTCTAAATATCTTACAGAAATTGCAAGACAAAAGAAAAAATTGCAGACAGAATTTTTCCACGGATTTAACTTGTATGACACAATTGCAGAATCAATTTAAAAAATTACAAACTTTTGGTTGTTCTCTGACTTTAGGAGATGACATATCGGACAAAGATAAAATTTGGCCTAGTATTTTATCTAAAAAATTAAATCTTCAACTAGAAAATTTTGGATACAGTAATGCAAGTAATCAAAGTATTGCAGACAAAGTTGTAGAATGCATTGATTACAAAGCACTAGTAATAGTAAGTTGGACCAGTCAATTTAGACACCAAGTTTTTTATAATAAAGACAAGATCGATTATAATATACTTCAATACAAGCAAAACAAAGTTGTTTCATGCAACGAAAAATTAGTTCCAATGCCAAATGCAATAAAAAACTTAACAAACTACCAAAAATTTTTTATAGATGAAGAAAATTATTACAAACAATTTTTACAAACTGTTTTATGGTTACAAACTTTTCTTAAAAACAATGGTGTAAAATTTATTTTTGTTTATGGAAATAGTATGAGCACTTCGTTTATTAAATCAAATTGGAATGTTAAACCACAAATAACCAAAAATCTCTACCAACCTAATCAATTAGTAAAAAATTACAAATTCATAAAGTCCATATCGACCAAATCGTTTGTGGATTTTTATAAACCACATAAATCATTTTGGGAAACTTGTATATCTAAAAACTTTGAACTAGGTATTACTAGACATCCTTTAGAAAAAGGACATGAATATTGGGCAAAATATTTGCATAAAAAACTTGCAAAACAATTTAACATTTAATATAATAATCATATGAGCATATCCGAAATAATTAAACAAAGATTAAAAGACACAGGCACAAGATATTGGGCAGGCGACAACATTTCAGAACACATTCATAACGGAGAACATCAACAATTAATAGATGAACTCACAACAAAATTTGATGGTGTTTTAGACTCATTAATAATAGATAGAGAAAATGATCCTAACTCGCAAGACACTGGCAGAAGACTAGCAAAAATGTATGTCAATGAACTGATGCGTGGTAGATATTTCCCACGTCCTAATGCTACTGCTTTTCCAAACTATGTGGATGGCGGATATGAAGGCATGTTGGTTGTGAGATCAGAAATTAAATCTGTGTGTTCGCATCATCATCAACCTGTTGCAGGCGTGGCATACATTGGTATCATTGCCGCAGATACTTTAATAGGATTAAGCAAGTACACAAGAATTGCTCAATGGTGTGCTAGACGTGGCACACTGCAAGAAGAACTATGTAATGATATAGCAAATGAAATTTCAAAAGCAACTGGATCTAATGATGTTGGTGTTTATATTCAAGCCACTCACGGTTGTTGCGAAAACAGAGGTATTATGGCACACAGTTCGTTAACACAAACAACAGTTTTACGTGGTGCTTTTAAACAAGATGGAGATACTAAAAAAGAATTTATGGACAATATTAAACTACAGCAAGAGTTTGCTCCTAGATGATAAATCCAATAAACACTACTATAGATTTTGATTATTTTTTATCTGCCGATTTTAACCAACACGAAGGAAGTTGTATTACACATCAAGTTGACGAGTTAAAAGATATTCATAATAGATTTGGAGGCATGCCTTCGACATATGAGTATGCAAATACAAAAATTCACCAAGTTTGGTTCGATAACACACAAATAGATTATAATGATTTAGGTGAAAAATTAAACATGGAAGTTGTCACTGTGAGTGCTATAAAACAACCACCTGGGTGTGTAATTCCATTACACAGAGATACTTTTTATCAAATTACAAAAAAATTTCCAGAAAGGAAAGAAACCAAAGTTAGAGCAAATATCTATCTTGAGGATTGGAAGATCGGACATTTTGTTCAGTATGATGACACAGTTTCTACACATTGGAAAAAAGGAGAAGGATTTATTTGGGATTCTTCTGTTGAACATTTGGGTGCAAATGCAGGCATGGAGCCTAAATACACTTTACAAGTATCGGGGTTTTTATTATGAGAATAGAACAAGACGTAAAATTAGATTTTAAAGATGTATTGTTTAGACCAAAACGGTCGCAACTTACATCAAGAAAAAATGTTGAATTAGAAAGAGAATTTGAATTCAAACACTCCACACTCAAGTGGCAGGGTGTTCCCATCATTGCGGCCAACATGGATGGCGTTGGCACATTCACAATGGCCAAAGCACTACAGAAACACAATTTATTAACTGCCATAAGAAAACACTACACAGTGGACGACTGGCATCAAGCAGTCAAGACTGGATTAAAATTAAAGAATGTAATGATCTGTACAGGTTCTGCTTATCAATACAATCAAGAAGCACCAGACTATGACACCATGAAAAAAGTTCTTGAAGCATATCCGGACATTCGTTGGATTTGCATCGATGTTGCCAATGGCTATCAACAGAACTTTGTGGACTTTGTCAAACGAGTCAGAGACGAATATCCAGACAAAATCATTGTGGCCGGCAATGTGATCACAGCAGAAATGGTTGAAGAACTGATCATAGATGGTTGTGATGTCGTCAAATGCGGCATTGGTCCTGGATCTGTCTGCACCACAAGATTGATGACAGGAGTGGGCATGCCTCAACTGTCAGGTGTGATCGAATGTGCTGACGCGGCTCACGGAGTTGGTGGACACATTATCGCGGATGGTGGTTGCACAGTGCCAGGTGATATTGCCAAGGCATTTGGTGGCGGTGCTGACTTTGTGATGTTGGGTGGCATGTTGGCGGGCACAGATGAGTCTGAAGCAACGATAGAAGATGGTAAAGTTACCTTTTATGGCATGAGTTCAGACAAGGCCATGGAAACACACGGTGGCAGACACTCATATCGTGGTTCTGAAGGCAAAGTAGTGTCGATACCCTACAAGGGTGCTGTAGAGACTGTTATTACGGACTATTTGGGTGGTTTAAGGTCCACTTGCACATATATAGGTGCCAAAAGATTAAAAGATATTCCCAAGTGTACCACATTCGTACAGGTGCACAATCAAGTAAACACGGTGTTCGGTAATGGCAGATAAAAAATACTATACTTGGAAACAGATTGAAACCATGTCTTTGTATTTGGCTGATTTGGTAGAACCCAAACTGTTCACTCACATAATTGGTATTTCAAGAGGCGGCTGTATTCCCGCAACCATTATTTCACACAAACTTAACATACCAATGATTCCTGTCAAACTGTCTACTAGAGATCATGCTGAAGAAATTATTCCTGACTTTCCCGTTGGGCACGGTAGTGGTGACACTTACATAGATCAGTATAACTTTCTAGTAGTTGACGATATAAATGACACAGGCGAAACTTTCAAAAGGATGAAATCAATCATGCTACATCGTGGCGCTCATTATGTAGAATATGCTGTGCTGATAGATAATGAACCATCAGATTTTCGTGTAGATTATTGGGCAGAAAAAATAGATAAGAGCAAAGATCCTGCATGGATAGTTTATCCATGGGAAGTCTAGACATTTTCTATTAAGATGTTATAATAAACTATGGATAAAAAATACTATTATTCAGAAATATTTTATTCAATCCAAGGTGAAGGACACTACACAGGTGTACCCACTGCTTGGATAAGATTCTTCCTGTGCAATCTACAGTGTAATGGGTTTGGACAATTAAATCCTACAGATCCAGACTCTTGGGAACTGCCATATGAAACATTTGATGTGTCTAACATCAAAAGAGTGGAAGATTTGCCTGTATGGGATAAAGGTTGTGATTCATCATACACCTGGGCCAAGAAATACAAACACCTAATGGGCCAAGCAACTCCTAAAGAATTAGCAGACAAAGTCATGGATGTGATGCGAAATGATTCCAATCCAGATGGGTTATTTGTACATCCTGTCAGCAAACAGCATCAACATCTGTGTATCACAGGTGGTGAACCACTGATGCCACAATCACAAGATGCGTTTGTGGGTGTTTATGAAGAATTAGAAGCAAGGAATAATCTTCCAGCATCGATCACATTTGAAACCAATGGCACACAAAAACTAAAAGATTCTTTCAAATGGTTTGTGGCAGAAAAACCCACAGAGATTTTCTTTTCTGTTTCTCCCAAACTGTGGACAGTAGCCGGCGAGAAAGCAGACAAGGCCATACACCCTGAACTTGTGTTGGACTATTATGAACTGTCCAATCGCGGACAACTCAAGTTTGTGATGGGCAATGATGATGCACAGTGGGAAGAAATGGAAACTGTGATTGCAAGATTCAGAGCACTGGGCATCGATTATCCTGTGTGGGTAATGCCAGTAGGTGCAAGAGAAGAAGAACAATCGGCCACAGCAGGCGACGTGGCAAGACGTGCATTCCAACGAGGTTATAATGTTGCCGCTCGTGTGCATGTTCATTTATTTGGCAACTTGATAGGCACATAGATGAAAGTATTACCATCAGATGATAAATGGTTTAAAATTAATAGCAAAGACCCGGGCCGTGGACATTTTTGGGTGTCCATGTTTAAAAGTGGGCTGAGAATTGCTGCCGGAATTTGGTTGATATTAGGTGACTTGACATTATGCGGAATCATGCTAATATTAGCAGAAGCACTTGGCATTTTGGAAGAACTGGTATGATAGATAAATTCAAAAATATTTTCAAAAAGAAAAAAACTGTCGACACTGCATCTAAAACAGATAAAGAATTAGCAACAGAACGTGGCGAACCTTACATTAAAGTAGTTGATACAAATGTGGATCCAAAAAATCCCAAGTATGGTTATTTTGAATTAGACTGGAACAAACATTTTGTTGACAACTTAAAAGAACATGGATTTTCAGGCAACACAGATGAAGAAATTGTAGATCACTGGTTTTCTGTATTGTGCAATACTATAGCAAATGAAGGTGGTGACATCCAACCCGACAACTCACTTGTCAAAGAAGAAAAACGAGAGGATGGTCGAACTGAAATCTCCTAGAACATATCTTTTAATCGATTCTGCCAATACATTTTTTAGAGCAAGACATGTGGTTCGAGGAGATGATGTAGACACCAAGCTTGGGTTGGCACTGCACATCATGATGAACTCTGTAAAGAAGTGTTATGAACGATTCAAAGCAGATCATGTGATATTTTGTTTTGAAGGTAGATCTTGGCGCAAAGACTTCTATCCTGCCTACAAACAGAACAGAAAAGAAACTCGTGATGCTATGACTCCAGGAGAACAAGAAGCAGATGAATTGTTTTGGCAGACATTTGATGAATTTAAATCTTTTGTAACTGACAAAACAAATTGTACTGTATTAAGACATCAAGAACTAGAAGCAGATGATTTGATTGCTGGTTGGACACAGGCGCATCCAGATGACAAACACGTGATTATATCATCTGATACAGATTTCTACCAATTATTGAGTGAAAATGTATCACAGTATAACGGTATCACAGATGTATTTGCTAATAAAGAAGGTTTCTTCGATGATAAAGGCAATGTAATAATCGATAAAAAAACTAAACAACCTAAACTACCGCCTAATCCTGAATGGCTGTTGTTTGAAAAATGTATGCGTGGCGATTCATCAGATAATGTTTTTTCTGCTTTTCCTAAAGTTCGTACAAACAAACTTAAAGAAGCTTTCGAAGACAGAAAAAGTCAAGGATTTGTTTGGAACAATCTGATGTTGAGTAGATGGGTGGACCATAATGGTAAAGAAAAAATAGTCAAAGACGAATATGCTACTAACGAGCAACTTATTGATTTAACAAAGCAACCTGAATCAGTAAAACAAAATATCGCTCAAACTATAAACAATGCAAAATTAGAACAGAAATCGGTTGCAAATGTCGGCGTGCATCTGTTAAAATTTTGTCATAAGCACGACTTAATAAGGATAAGAGACAATGTTAAATTTTATGCAGAACCTTTCAACTCTAGACTCCATCAAGACCAAGCAATTACTGCCTAATCGTTTTTGGATCATAGAACACAATGGTAACAGAATTGGAACTATTCAAAAGCATGACGACAACCAATTTATAGTTACAGGCACAGACTCTTCTGTTCACACTATGAACAAAGAAGAAGTTGATAAGCAGTTTCGCATATTCCAAGAAGTTGTTGCAGTTCAAAAAACGGAATCTAAAAAAGAAATATATGGATATCCAACAAAACACACTCCATATAATGCAGTATTAGACGTTAAACACAAAATTCCTCTATATGCAAAATCAGAAAACTCTGACAATATGTACGCAGCTGGATATTACATCATTCATTTCCCCAAAGGATGGGTCAAAGGATTTTGTCCTAAATTTATTACAATAGCAAACAACGAATTCCAAGGTCCATTTAAAACTATTATGGAACAAAGACAGGCTTTTTCAAATGTCAACAAAAGTAGATGATACTCTGCATTTAAAAAATTTTATCGATCAAATTAATAGAGCTGATAATTCTCGGCAAAAAACAATCACAATAGATATAGAACACGGCAAAAGAGTAAGAAATGCTTTGACTACAATTTTGTTACACTATGTTGAAATACAAAGTCGAAAAAACACATCTGAAGTAGAAGATGTAAATATGGATGGAGGAGGATTTAAATGAATATAATATGGACTAAACCAGGTTGTCCGTTCTGTGACATGGCAAAAACCTTCTTAAATCAACGCAATATTTCCTACGAAGAAAGAAACATAGGAAATGGTTGGACCAGAGAACAATTGTTAGAAGCAGTACCTACAGCAAAAACAGTTCCACAAATCTTTATAAATGGAAAATATATAGGAACATATGAAAATTTAAAAAACTCTTACTATGTGCAAAAAAAATTAGAAGCTAAAGACACAATACATCATTTAAAACTAGATATTGCAACTCCTAAGAATATATTAGAAATAGGATGTGGACTTGGCGCTTTGACTCAAGAATTAATCGATCGAGGACACTCTGTACTTGCATGCGATAACAAATATTATAAAACTTCAAATGATTATCAAGAACAACTTGATGCATTTGATGTATCAAGAAAACATTTTTATTATAAAATACCCAATGAAGAACATACTTCTGAAAATATTAAAATGTTTGAAGAATTGAAGAGTTATTCAGAATCAAAATATGACTACATTCTATGGCAAGGAAACTGTTTGTATCAAAATAAAGAAGTCACACTCGAATGCACACAAACGCTGATTAGAAACATTGTTAATATGCTTGACAGTGATGGAGTGTTTGTGATGGGATATAATCCAGCAAACGGTAATACAAGAGAAACAGAATTTGAATCAACAGAATCATATCAGTGGTTAAAACCATGGCTTACAGATTACTACAATAAATGCATGGGTTATTACACCTGGGCAATTAAAAGGTCTGATTTACAATAAAATTTAGATAAATACTCATATAACATGAGTAGACCTAAACCTAAAGTTTTGCTTCAGTACAGCAATAAAAAAAATTTCAAATCAGAAGAAATTCTAGAGTCAGATGCTATTTGGGCTGTATTTTATAAAGACAAACCTATCAATTTAAAATCTTCAAGTTTAGTCAGTAATGTACCTGGTCCAAAATATAAAAAAACTAGTTTTTCCAATCCTGGACATGCTCATAATCTTGCTTACAAATTAAACGATATGTTTAAATGTAAAGACTTTACTGTGTATGAACTGTCTGAAGGCAAGAAAATCGCTGATGAAACTGTCTAAAACACATCTTGCAGAATTAATCAAACAAACAGCCAGCATTGATCTTAGTATAGATCAAATTACTAATCTAATGTTTAAATCTATTGTAAAGAATGATGCTCATTTTCATTTATCATATAAAGGATTTCAACTAATGAAGTATGTAAAATTTAAATCCTATAAAATAAAACTCAAGGATAAACTAACATGGAAAGGTATTTTAAATCTCAGTCGAGAATGTCCTTGTCCTTGGTATATTTCTAAAAAGAAAGACTATGTTTACCTTTATGCCGAAAAACCTGCGGTGATTTTACAAATGTTGGACGGTGATTTATCCAATTTTAGACTATAAAATTCAATAAAACAGCGACTTTTTGACGGTTGACACTCTGTAGTAAGAAGTTACAATATATTATAACAAGGAGCGTAAACAAAGATGAGCGAGAAAGTATTAGAAACAACCAGACAGATAGGCCCAGGACAGGCAATATCTGCTCTGAAACATTGTATCAGCCTAAAAAGACCAGTGATGATATGGGGTGCACCAGGTATTGGTAAGTCCGATATTGTCAAACAGATTGGAGACGAACAGTCACGTGAAGTGATTGATATCAGATTACCATTGTG
>Ga0222714_10003071_pt1 | contig 17252 bp, 10 predicted proteins | sample C33_3DmetaG_FD_165048 | JGI IMG/M metagenome (GOLD analysis project Ga0222714, IMG submission 165048) | Estuarine water microbial communities from San Francisco Bay, California, United States - C33_3D | ecosystem: Environmental > Aquatic > Marine > Unclassified | place: USA: California...
TAGGCCAGCCAACGCCATGGTTCGTTGGGACATCCACATGTTCCCGGGCGGTGTGGGTGCGACTGCTGAAGGCCAGATGATCAAAGACAACGTCGTTGAGATCGGCCTGTGGTTCCACGACAAGGATTACGTCGCCACTGAGAAGCCTTACAAGCAAGACCTGCGTCTGTACGCGGCTCGCGAAGGCTACCAGAACGGTGAGCTGATTGTGCCTCCGCATGGTTACACCATGACCCAGGGCTTCCACTCATTCGATCACCCTGTCCGTATCGACAGCTTCCAGCCACACGGCCACCTGCGTATGAACGCCGCATCTCTGGAAATCTTCTATCCGGAAACTGGTCGTACTGAAGCGGTCAGCCAGATCTCCAACTGGAGCGCCACCTGGCACCACAGCCACATCTATGATCCAGATTCAGCTCCCCTGTTACCCACAGGAGCGGTTCTGGTCATCAAGCAGTGGTACGACAACACTGAGAAGAACCCGAACAACCCTGACCCCGATCAGTGGGTAGTTGGCGGCAGCCGTACTGGTGATGAGATGTCTCACGCCTGGATCGCCGTAACCCACCTGGACGACGACGGGTACGACAAGCTGGTTGCTGAGCGCAAAGCCAAAGAGCAGCGCGCGATTGCTGGTAACGACTAGTCCAGCATCCCGCTTCCTGTAAAGGAACCCAAAAGCCGGCTGATTTGCATCAGCCGGCTTTTTTTATGCCTGCCTGCCCCGCACACCCGCCAGCCACGCGGCCTGCAGGCAGAGTGCCGCCATCGGCAATCGCCGACAAACCCTGCCCTCACCACCTGCTAGGCGCCGATCTGCCCGTTTTGGCCAGCGCGCCACCCGCGGCATGTTGCAATTAATGACTGTTTAATCGCGCCAATACCGCTTAGACTCTGCGGTGGACTAAGCATTTCACCCCGGCTGCGCATTCGATGGTCGGAGTCATGCCATAAATATCCAAAATCGAGGGGTAACAACATGAAGAACTGGATCAGCTTGGTAGGCGTTGGCCTTGCCGCATTTGGCGTGCAAAGCCAGGTGCTGGCACAAGCGCACACGGAAGAAGATTTAACATACAACGGCAAAGTTGGCCGCATCATCAATGAAAATTGCGTCGTCTGTCACCGTGAAGGCGGTATCGGCCCCATGCAATTGACCAACTACGATCAAGTGCGCCCCTGGGCTCCGCTGATCCAGTACAAGGTCTCTCATCGCGAAATGCCTCCCTATGCCTATGACCGTGGTATCGGTGTACAGGAACTGGAAGGTGACTGGCGTCTGGAAGAAGACGAAATCGAAGCCATCGTGGCCTGGGTGAACCAGGGCTCCCCGATGGGTGATCCCGATGCGGTGCTGCCGCCGGTCAATCTGCCCGATCCCAACGAGTGGAACTTCGCGCCCCAGTTCGGTCAACCTGACCTGATCGTGCCATCAGTCGCCATGGACATCCCGGCGAACGGCAACGACCTGTGGAGCAAGCACTACGTGGACACTGGCATCACCACCGACCGCTGCATCAAGGCGGTGCAGGTGAAGCCACGTGGCGACGCGAAAGCGGTCGTGCACCACGCCAACTCTTCTGTCGAAGCCCCGGATGAAACCGGCGAATACCAGCGCTTCGGCATGCTGACTGAATACGCTATGGGCAAGTGGGGCGAAATCGTGCCGGAAGGCGTGTGCCGCACCCTGCCAGCTAACGCCCGCGTGTCCTGGGACATTCACATGTTCCCCGGTGGTGTGGGCGCCATGGCTCCCGGCACTGTCATCAAGGACAACGTGGTCGAAATCGGCCTGTGGTTCCACGATGAAGAGTTTGGCAAGCAGGATGGCATCTTCAAGCAGGACCTGAGCCTGTACCAGATCAGCCCGCAGGATGACCTGGTGATTGCCCCGAATGGCTACCAGATGACCCAGGGTTTCCACTCCTTCGATCACCCGGTGCGCATCGACAGCTTCCAGCCCCACGGCCACCTGAGAATGCGTCACGCCTCTCTGGAGATCTTCTATCCGGAGACCGGTCGCACTGAAGCGGTGAGCCAGATCACCAACTGGAGCGCCACCTGGCATCACAGCCACATCTACTCACCGGATGCCGCTCCGCTGCTGCCTGCCGGCGCAGTACTGGTGCTGAAGCAGTGGTATGACAACACTGCCGACAACCCCAACAACCCCGATCCTGATCAGTGGGTGATGGGCGGCAGCCGCACTGGCGACGAGATGACTCACGCGTGGATCGCCGTGACTCACCTCGACGAAGACGGCTATGACAAGCTGGTCGCCGAGCGCAAAGCCAAAGAGCAGCGCACGGTAGCTGGCAACGACTAAGCGTCTCTTGCAGCACAACAAAAAAGGCCGGCATTAGCCGGCCTTTTTTTCGCACGAAGAAAAGTCTACTGCTCGACGAAATGAAAGTCCGCCGGGCCGCCCCGCCGCACGAGAATGATCGCGTCCTCACCCCCGGCCGGCACATCCCAGGAGTGATTGAGCTTGCCGGGGATCACGATGTAACTCCCCACCTCAGCCTGATGCGCCTCGCCGCCCAGCTCAATCGTCACCTTGCCCTGCACCACCACCACGAATTCGTCGTGAGTGTGCCAGTGCAGGTCGAAGTGGGAGCCCGCGGGAAACAGGGCGTAGTAGGTGATGCCACCCGTGACCGGATCGGTGCCTTGCTGGGCAGTGCGGACCCCGACCGGGTAGCCGTTGCCGCCGCCGGGTGGGCCCCAGTTGACTTCCTGAAGTGAAAGCGCAATTGGAGAATAGAGTGATTCTTGCGCCAGCGACGTTATTGAAGACATTAACAACAATAATCCGCCGCTCAGCACAGCTGTGCTCGTAAATATTCTTGATTGGCTCAAGTTTACACTCCTGAATCGCATTGAATTGGCATATCTGAATTCATTTTCGAGTGTACGTTCTCATTATTCAAGTCCGCAAAGCTCTCATACCACAATAAAACTGACATTATTCAAAGCACCGAGTCGCTGACTGATTGCTCAATCATTATTGCGCATCATGTGACATACGCTTCCAATTCAGCGATTTCTGCATCTCGAAAATGGTAAAGCTCCATATCGGGTAACGATCTGGCTTGCTCCAGATATCTGGCACACATTGCAATGTTGTCTTGAGCTTTATACAAGCAGGAAAAATTCAGATAGGTCTCCCATTCTCCAAACACAGCTCCGGTTCTGGACGAAATCTCGAGCGCCTCGTTCAAATCCCGCGTGGCTGAATCATAATCGCCGGTATCGATGAAATATCTTGCCCTCGAGTGCAGTCCGGTTGGCAGATAAAGTACCTCATCAGCCGATCGAAATAATTCCACCTGCTGATCCAGATAAATTCTGGAATTGATCAAATCACGCCGCTTCAGGAAGGTCAGTCCGAGCACCAATAGATCGCTGGCAAACAGAGATGTTGTGTCGATCGCAACCTGCCAGGTTTTCCCTTCTCTCCATGCAAACGTTTTCAACAATCTGTCCAGGGCAGCCTGATCGTTACCTGTATCTAATAAAAACTTGCAGTAATATGAACTGATAGTGGGAAACAGAACTGGAGAATCTGGCTTAAACTTGTGGAGAGGCTTTTCTGATTCCTCAAATAGTTTGCGTGCCTCCTCTGTTTTGCCGGCAAGAAACAATATAAACGCTTTAAAGCTAGCAGCAGTAGCAGAGATAATTACATTCTCAGACTTAATTACACTTTCATTCATTTCAAGCAATAAGTCATACGCATCATTCAACTTGCCAATTGCAATGAGCATTGAAGCCAATGGAGCTGCGACACTCACGGCTTCTATCCATCTATTGCGCCCTATGAACCAGTCAATACTCAATCTAGCTGGATGTATAGCCTCTCTAATTTCACCCAGATATATCAGGTTTGTAGTGGTGCATGAAAGCAAGTAATGCTGTGCCTCTTCATTCAGTTCTTGCACAGGTTGAGACCATTCTTTTTCAAAAAAGGACCTAATACAAGATTGATCTGCGTAATGTGAACCTGAAGTAAACATCGAGAATTGTCTTTGTTTAATCCTCTCAAAATAGACTTCAAATGCCGCATTATAATTTTGAGACTGCGCACCATGAATTACCGCCCTGAATAAAGGGGCCAGTTCAGTCATACTCAATTCATCCCTTACTGGCAGATTCCTTAAATAATTAAAAATAAGAAAATGGCCATCAATCCAGAGCCGTGGCTGCTTTTCTTGGAAATTGGTGGATAGAAAATCTCTGACTATTGGATGGCAATCGATCGTCAGATCCAAGTCTGCGCTTTTGACTGACAGCAGATTGGATTCGCCGAGATTGTTCAGTAAATAACACCACTGATCATGAGTAAGATCAGCAAGTTCGCTAGTCAAACCTTCTATGGATTGCAATCTGGCAATAGTTTGAATTTCACTTAGAGTTGTCGCTCTGTCCATCAGTCCTACCAAGTTAAGTAGGGCCATCTCTGGCCTGTTTTCATACCATGTCAAATAAGCCAACATAATTTTTCGAGCATGTGCGCTACCTTGCTGCTCATCGAAGAGTGAGCTTATTTGATCGAAACTGGCGACTTCGCCGCGATGGACTATCTTCAAATAGCCGCCAAGTAGCGTCAGACTTAGGGGGCGTGAGGTGAATTTTGCGACAGCTCTTTGAAAATCTGCAGGGCTACCCTTAACTCCCATGTTGGCAAGCAGATCAATTGATGCTTTTACAGTGAGATCGTTCAGTTTTAATGTGGCAACTCGCTCGTTGTCATACGATTCGAGGTCAGAGACTTCAAGCCGGCTTGTTATGAGGCATAGGCCATCCATTTCAGCCGCAAATTCCCTGACAAGCAGTGCTAACGCAGGATTCTCAATGAATCCACTGCGAGGACCTGGGATATACTGCAGTGGTTCCAGCCCATCGAGAATTAGCAGGGTACGCTCAGAACGAATCAGGTTTGCGAGCCGCGTAGCCTTTGACCATGGTGCACCCTGACTCGGCGCTTCGTCTCCAAACCATTCCAATGCGTGTTCCATGAAGAAATCGCCGGTGGATTTGACATCGGTAGAAGCCCCCTGCCAGTAGAACGACCATGCATAAACTCGCACGGCTCCCAGAAAATGGTCCGTACTGAGTCTGGATAGCCAATGATTGACTAGACAGCTTTTTCCGACTCCTCCAAACGCAATGACTTGCACTACATTTGTTATATTGCCTCGCCAGAGCGAGTCCAGAACAGCTAATTCGGCCTCTCTCCCAAAGACATGTGGACTAGTTGTAGGTAGGAGTGAGGTGGAAATTCGTTCTGGGCGGATTAGCGATTGCTTCTCATCATTTTCCAGCTTTCTGAAGAGATAGCTTTCAAACTCGTCGTAGGATTTTGCGAACCAGTGCAACTTGATATTGAATATCTGTTCTATAAGAGTCAATTGATTGAAGGGAATATGATTGCCCGGCAAGGTTTTGGATCCGTGAATCCAGCGACTTATGGCCTGTTTGGTTATTCCCAACGTCCGTATTTGTGCGGATTCCAGGGTTGATGCGAAGTTTGTAGAGTAGTTCAAATTTCTTCTTGAGATCGGGGTGTTTGGGAGTCATCTTAAGTGCTCCGAATTTTAGGTCATTATTGTCTGTCCCTTCTGCAATTCAGATTCAACTACCGCGGATATCGCATATTAAGGAACCACATCCCACGAAATGCGTGGATTCAGACTAACGCAGCCTCTCCTGCCAATCAAGGCCTGCGAATGAATTTGGGCTCCGCAGCAACCAGAAATTTACCGCCTGCTTGTAAGCTCCTGTAAATACGGGTTTTTATAGATCTCCATGCGCTGGAACACCTCAATGCAATCAGGGAATACATTCCACTAAACCCTCTGAATGACCTCCTTTCTATTCATAGCTAACTCTTGAAACTGACTACTTTAATAAAAGGTTCCGAGCTTTTTTGTCTGTCTCTACCTGCAGTCAGACCACCACAATCCCGTGCTATGCTTCAATTCGCGAGAAGAAGGATGCGTCAGATGATTGCGCAGTGATTGCAATTATCAGCAACAAGACCTTGCATTACGCGCTTTGTAATAAAAGGATGACGAATTGGAAACCATCAAAGAGACCCTGGTCCGCCCCACCCACAGCCTGAACCTCCTGTCGCAGCAGGAGATCTTTGCGGCCATGCACTCCAATGCCGAGGTGTTCCAGACCTTCCGCGAGTGTGCGCTGGCGGTGCTCAACACTGGCAACGAGCGTGATGACGCGGCGGAGATCCTGCAGGACTATGCGGATTTCAAGGTGGAAATCATTCCCGAGTCCCGGGGCATCAAGCTGCGATTGCAGAACGCGCCCGCCTCGGCCTTCGTCGACGGCAAGCTGATCCGCGGCATTCAGGAGCACCTGTTCTCGGTGCTGAGAGACATCATCTACACCCAGGACAAGATCGATCGCGCCGGTGGCTTCGACGTGACCAGCGGGCCCGGCATCACCGATGCGGTGTTTCGCATATTGCGCAACGCCGGTGTGGTGAAGCCGAACCAGCCGCCGAATCTGGTCGTATGCTGGGGTGGGCATTCCATCAGCCGCAGCGAGTACGATTACTCCAAGACTGTCGGTTATGAACTGGGGCTGCGCGGGCTCGACATCGCCACCGGCTGTGGCATCGGCGCCATGAAGGGCCCGATGAAGGGTGCGATGATCGGCCATGCCAAGCAGAAGAATAACCGCGGGCGCTACATCGGTATCACCGAACCGGGCATCATCGCCTCGGAGTCGCCCAATCCTACCGTCAACGAACTGGTGATTCTGCCGGACATCGAGAAACGGCTGGAGGCCTTCGTGCGGCTCGCTCACTGCATCGTGGTGTTTCCCGGCGGCGCTGGTACGGCGGAGGAGATCCTGTACCTGCTGGGCCTGCTGATGCTGGAGGAGAACCGCGACGTGTCGCTGCCGGTGATCTTCGCCTCCGGTGAAGACAGCGCCAGCTATTTTGCCGACATGGATCGCTTCCTGCGGGCGACGCTCGGTGAGGAAGTGGCGAACTACTACGAGATCGTCGTCGGCAATCCCGGCCGCGTCGCCCAGCTCTGCCTGCGCAATCTCAACACGGTGGTGGCCCAGCGCCGGACCCGTAACGAGTCCTATGCGTTCAACTGGCAGCTGCACATTCCGGAGGCCATGCAGTCGCCCTTCATCAGCACCCACGAGAACATGGCCCAGGTGCGGCTGGATTCCAGCCTGCCGCCGGCGCAGCTGGCTATCGAACTCCGGCGCGCCTTCTCCGGCATTGTGTCCGGCAACGTGAAGGCCTTCGGCATCCACCAGATCACCGAGCGCGGACCCTACCAACTCCACGGCGACTCCACCCTGATGGCGGCCATGGACCAGCTGTTGCGGGAATTCGTGAGCAAGGGTCGCATGAAGCTGAAATCCGGGGATTACTCCCCCTGCTACCAGCTGAGCGCCCTGTCCGCCACAAAATGATACAAATCCCGGGCCCCCGGCAGCCCGTGGCCGGGGGCCTGAATCCACCGATTTCAGTCCCTTCCGGCTATAGACTTCGCGCGAACATCCTCGGTATGATTGACCCCGATTTGCATTTCTGGATGGCTCAATGACGTATTGTGTGGCGATTTCTGTAAACGCCGGAATGGTATTCTGCTCGGACTCCCGCACCAACGCGGGTATCGACCAGATCAGCACTTACAGCAAGATGTTTCGCTACGGCATTGACGGTCAGCGCCAGTTCGTCATCCTCTCTGCCGGCAACCTCGCCACGACCCAGGCCGTCATCGCCCAGGTCAATCGTGACATCGAACAGAACGCCCCGATCAGCCTCGCCAATGTCAGCAGCGTGCTCGACGCCTCCGACTATCTGGGGGACATCAGCCAGATTCAGCAACACAAACACAACAAGAGCGGCGCCGGTTTCGAGGCCAGCTTCATCATCGGTGGCCAGGTGCTGGACAGCAAGCACGAGGTCGTGCTCGTCTATCCCGAGGGCAACCACATCAGCACCTCCCAGGACACCGTGTTCCTGCAAATTGGTGAGAGCAAGTACGGCAAGCCGATTCTCGACCGCATCCTCAATCCGGAAGTGAACCTGGACACCTGTGCCCTGTGCGCGATGGTGTCGATGGACTCCACCGTCAAGAGCAACCTCACCGTGGGTCCGCCCATCGAGGTGCTGGTCTACCGCGCCGACAGCCTGCTGGCTAACGATCATCACCGGTTCGACGCCGACAGCGAGTTCCTGCGGGAAATCAGCCGCAGCTGGGACCAGCGTTTGAAAGACGCATTCCGGCAGATGCCCCCGCTGGCGTGGGCCGCGAACTGGGATCGTCCCCGGGTGAATACCTTCACCAGCAGCAACGACTCCGAGCCGACTTCCCAGAACTGAGCGGGCACTGCTTCACCCTTCTGCTCCTCTTCTTTTCGTATTTCTTCAGCAATGCCTGATCCTGGGCGGGGCTCTTTCTGTTTGACCCGTTGTGTAAGACCCATTGTGTAAGACCCATTGTGCGGGAACCTGTGGTGCGCGACCTTCTGTGTGGGGCTTTGGTCCGGAGCCTTGAATGTGGAGCCTGGTTGTAAGCACCCTTGCCCGTAACTCGGGTCCATCACGCACTGTACCGGGGCACAAACCCGGAAGCCTGTGATCCGGCCGCGCGGGATTCGTCAGGCCTGCCCGCTTGATGCTATGATCACCCTCCCCACGCCGTTTCGATCGCATTGTTTAGCTTGTAACCAGGTTTCGCTCACTCATGGCCATAAAAGTCGCAATCAGCCACAAAACCACGTATCGCTTCGACCGCGTCGTCGACATCGCCCCGCACATCGTGCGCTTGCGCCCGGCACCGCACAGCCGTACGCCGATCGAAAGCTACTCATTAAAAGTCCACCCAGACTCCCACTTCATCAACTGGCAGCAGGACCCGTTTGCGAATTACCTCGCACGGCTCGTGTTCCCGGAGCGGGCAAAACTGCTGTCCTTCGATGTCGAGCTCGTGGCCGACATGACCGTGATCAATCCCTTCGATTTCTTTCTGGACGAGAGCGCCGAGAAGTTTCCGTTCAAGTATGACAAGGCGCTCAAGCATGACCTGGCGCCCTACCTCGTCGTCTCCGAGGGAGGCAAGCGCCTGAAGGCTTTCCTGGAGCGCATCGATCGCTCGCGCATGCCGACAATCAACTTCATCACCCAGGTGAATGCGCTGGTGCAACAGGAGATCGGCTATCTCGTGCGCATGGAACCCGGCGTGCAGACCTGCGAACAAACCCTCACCTGCAAGACCGGCTCCTGTCGCGACTCCGCCTGGCTGCTCGTGCAGATCTTTCGTCATATGGGCCTGGCGGCGCGTTTCGTCTCCGGTTATCTGGTGCAACTCGTCGCCGATGTGAAGTCCCTCGACGGGCCCTCGGGACCGACGGCTGACTTCACCGATCTGCATGCCTGGACCGAGGTCTACTTGCCGGGAGCCGGCTGGGTTGGTCTCGACCCGACCTCGGGCCTGCTCGCTGCCGAGGGCCATATTCCCCTCGCCTGCACTCCCGACCCGGTCAGCGCCGCCCCCATTACCGGTGCCACCGGGGTGTGCGAAGTGCAGTTCGAGCACTCCAACACGGTCTCGCGCATTCACGAAGACCCGCGCGTGACCAAACCCTATACCGAAATACAGTGGAACCACATCGACCAGCTGGGCCTCAAGGTCGACAAGGAGCTGAAGAAGCACAAGGTGCAGTTGACGATGGGAGGCGAGCCCACCTTCGTGTCGATCGATGACATGGAGAGTGCGCAGTGGAACATCGCCGCTCTTGGTGCCGACAAACGACGCCTGGCCGAAGAGCTGCTATTGAAGTTACGCGCACAGTACGACAACAACGGTCTCGTGCATTTCGGTCAGGGCAAGTGGTATCCCGGCGAACCGGTGCCGCGCTGGGCACTGGGCCTGTTCTGGCGCACAGACAAGAAGCCGCTGTGGAAAAATCCCGCGCTGCTGGTCGATCACGTCGTGCCCGGCTCCACATCGCCGGAGATGGCGAAGCAATTCATGGATGGCCTGTGCAGGAAGCTCGGCATCGATCCTGACTTCGCGCTGCCCGGACTCGAAGACGACCTGCATTACGAGGCAAGAGTCGCGTCATTGCCGGCTAACGTCACCGTCGCCGACAACAAACTGAAAGACCCGCTGGAGCGCAAGCGTCTCAGCCGCGTGATGAGTCAGGGGCTGACAAAGATCATCGGTTATGCCCTGCCGCTGGCGTGGAATGACGAGCCAGACCACGCGGGCTTCCACAGCTGCCGCTGGTACTTCAAGCGCGAGGCGCTGTTCCTGATTCCGGGTGATTCACCCATGGGCTATCGCCTGCCACTGGACAGCATCCCCTGGCAGGCACCCGAGAAGCTACCGTCGGAATTTCCCGAAGATCCATTTGCCGAGCGCGAGTCGCTGGACGCGAAGGCCGCGACCGGCAAGCCGAAAACAAAATCCCGCAAGGCCACCAAGCCGGCGGCCGAAGTCATCTTCAAGACTGCGCTGTGCGCCGAGGTTCGCGAAGGCCGGCTGCACCTGTTCCTGCCGCCGCTGAATCGACTCACACACTATGTGAAACTGGTGCAGGCGATTGAGGCAGTCGCCGAGAAGCTGTCCTGCCCGGTGGTCTTCGAAGGCTATGAACCGCCGCGTGACGACCGTCTGCGCAAGCTGATGATCACTCCTGATCCCGGTGTCATCGAGGTCAACGTGCACCCGGCGCACGACTGGCCCGAACTGGTGGACATCACCCGCAACCTGCACGAGGCCGCCCGCCTCTCGCGCCTCGGCACTGAGAAGTTCATGCTGGACGGCAAACACACGGGCACCGGCGGCGGCAACCACGTCACAATGGGCGCGGCGAAGGCCGTTGACAGCCCGTTCCTGCGCCGACCCGATCTGCTGGGCAGCTTGATACGCTACTGGCAGAATCACCCGAGCTTGTCCTATCTGTTCTCGGGCCAGTTCATCGGACCGACCAGCCAGTCACCCCGCGTCGATGAGGCAAGGGACGATAATCTGTATGAGCTGGAGATTGCCCTGCAACAACTGACCGAAGGCGAGACTGCACAGCCGTGGATGGTGGATCGCATTCTGCGCAACTTCCTGGTTGATCTCACGGGCAATACCCACCGCGCCGAATTCTGCATCGACAAACTGTATTCGCCAGACAGTTCGACCGGACGCCTGGGACTGGTCGAATTCCGCAACTTCGAGATGCCACCGCATTGGCAGATGAGTGCACTGCAGGTGTTGTTACTGCGCAGCCTCGTCGCCCATTTCTGGCAACACCCTTACAAGAACGCACTGGTGAACTGGGGCACCGAATTGCATGACCGCTTCATGCTGCCCCATTACGTCTGGCAGGACCTCGGCTGGGTTGTGGACGATCTGAAACGGGCCGGCTATGACTTCGAGCTGAACTGGTTTGCGCCGTTTCAGGAATTCCGGTTCCCGCACTACGGCACCATTCATGTCGCCGGCATCGAGCTCGAGATCAATGCCGCGATCGAGCCCTGGCATGTGCTGGGCGAGGAATCCAGTGCACAGGGCACCTCGCGCTACGTGGATTCCTCGGTCGAACGGCTGCAGGTGAAGGCGCGCAATATCACCAGCAACCGCTTCATCGTCACCTGCAACGGACGCAAACTGCCGATGCAGTTCACCGGCACCGAGGGTGAGTATGTCGCCGGTGTGCGCTACAAGGCCTGGGCACCCTACTCGGCCCTGCACCCGACGATTCCGGTTAACTCTCCTCTCGTGTTCGATGTGGTCGACACCTTTAACAATCGCTCTCTGGGTGGATGCACCTACCACGTCGCCCATCCGGGTGGACGCAACTACAACACGTTCCCGATCAATGCCAACGAGGCCGAGGCGCGTCGTGTCGCCCGTTTCTGGCACCACGGCCACAGTCAGGGCACGCAGGAATACCGTATCGAAGCGCCACACCCGTCGCAACCGATTACCCTGGATTTGCGTTACGGTATGCGCCGCGAGACACGCTAGGGCCGATTGTTGATTGATGGTTTGCCCGCTGCACCGCTCTGGCGGTCTGCGGGCGTGGCAACGACGGAAACCGCTTGGAATCTCGCCCGGTTCTGTTACTCTGCCTTCCCGTAAAATACTCACTGCCGATGAACTCATGACAACCGCTCACGCCACTACAGTCTTTCTGAAGAAGGGTCGCGACGCCTCCCTGCAACGCCATCACCCCTGGGTGTTCTCCGGCGGCATCGAACGCATCGTCGGCACACCGAGCGCAGGTGACGTGGTGCGCGTCGTCGACAATCGCGGCTCACTGCTCGGCGTGGGCGCATACTCCCCCAGCTCGCAAATTCGTGTGCGTCTGTTCAGTTTTGTGGATGAGACGATCGATCGTGAATTTTTCAAGACACGAATCGCTCGTGCGATTGCCAAGCGCGAGCTGCGCGACCCCGAAAACACTGCCTGTCGCTTGATCTATGGTGAATCGGATCATCTGCCCGGACTGATCGTCGACAAATACAAGGACGTGCTCGTGTGTCAGTTCCTGTTTGCCGGTCTCGAGCACTGGAAGCCTGTGCTTGTGGAACTGCTCACCGAACTCAGCGGCTGCACCACGGTGTACGAGCGCTCTGACACCAACTCCCGTGACAAGGAAGGACTGCCCCAGACCACCGGTGTGCTGGCGGGCGCAGCACCCTCGACACCGGTGATGATCATCGAGAACGGTATGCACTTCGGCGTGGATATTGTGACGGGTCAGAAGACCGGCTTCTTCCTCGACCAGGCCGACAACCGACAGTACGTCCGGCGCAAGGCCGCCGGCAAATCCGTGCTCAATTGCTTCGCCTACACCGGCGGTTTTTCGGTGGCGGCACTGCTGGGCGGCGCCAGCCACGTCGTCAGTATCGATTCCTCGGCACCGGCACTCGCGCTGGCCGAGTCCAATCTGCTGGCCAACGGCATCGACCCGTCCCGCCATGAAGCCGTCGACGCGAACGTGTTCCATCTGCTGCGCGACTACCAGCAGAGCGGCAAGCTGTTCGACATGATCATCCTCGATCCTCCGAAATTTGCAGAGAACAAGAACCAGGTGAACAAGGCCGCTCGCGCCTACAAGGACCTCGCCCTGCAGGCTAGCCGCCTGCTCGTGCCAGGCGGTCTGCTGGTCACATTTTCCTGTTCCGGCTCCATCGACCTGAACCTGTTCCAGAAGATCACCTTCGACGCCCTGCTCGACGCCGGCCGTCAGGGCGAGATCATCAAGTATCTGCACCAGGGTGCCGATCATCCCATCGCGCTGGAGTTCCCCGAGAGCCAGTATCTGAAGGGACTCGCCTGCCGGCTGGCCTGAGCCGACCCGCTGACGGTTTGACACAATTAATTCCTGTACAGCCCGCGAAGGGCTGGGTAACAATGCTCGGCAGCATCGCACTTGCGCCCGAGAAAGCTTGAACGACCGAACCACGAATAAGCCAATAAAAACAACAGCCCACCAATGTCCATTGCGAGGAGCTTGCCTTGACCACTATGCCTGTCACTTCCCCCTCTCCACTCGATTCTGCTCTGCTGTCCCGTAACCGCTCGACGGTCTGGGCCGGTCTCGCTGTCGGCGCTCTGCTGTGGCTTTATTTGACAGCCACGTTCGGCTGGCGTCAGGGCGCGCTGTTTCTGGTGGGGATGGCGGCGGGGGTCTTTCTCTATCACGCCGCCTTCGGCTTTACGGCTGCCTGGCGCGAAGTCGTCAACACCGGCCGCGGAGCCGGCCTGCGGGCACAGATGGTGATGCTGGCCGTGACCGTGCTGGTGTTCACGCCGCTGATCGCCCAGGGTGAGTTGTGGGGCGTAACCCTGCGTGGCAGCGTGGCACCATTGAACCTCGCGGTCATCATCGGCGCCTTCATGTTTGGCATCGGCATGCAGCTCGGCGGTGGTTGCGCGTCGGGCACTCTGTTTACCGCCGGAGGCGGCAATACGCGCATGCTGGTCACACTAGTGGCGTTTATCGCCGGCTCTGTCATCGGCAGCTGGCAGTGGGACCTGTGGCAGGACGTACCGGGGTTCGCACCAGTGGCGCTATCTTCGCAATTCGGAGTTGCCGGAGGTATCGGCATCAGCATGTTACTGTTCGCCGCCGTGTGGTATCTCTCGCTGCAATATGAGAAACACCGTCACGGCACCGCCCTGCATGATCGACCGGTGGACGCCCCCTATTCCTGGCTGCGCGGCCCCTGGCCGCTGCTGGGCGGCGCACTCGCTCTTGCCGGCGTGAATATCGCGACATTGCTGCTGGCCGGCCGACCCTGGGGCGTGACGTCTGCATTCGCGCTGTGGGGCGCCAAGTTCGTCTCGCTGCTGGGTGTCGATGTTACGCAGTGGACCTATTGGCAGCGTGGAGGAGCGGTAGACTCGCTCACCACGAGTGTGTTTGCCGATGTCACCTCGGTGATGAACTTCGGCATTATGCTGGGGGCATTGCTGGCTGCGGGACTGGCCCGCAAGTTTGCACCCACATTGAAACTGCCACTGCGCTCGATCGTCGCGGCTGTAGTCGGGGGCATCCTATTGGGGTACGGGGCGAGAATCGCCTTCGGATGTAATATCGGGGCTTATTTCGGCGGCATCAGCTCCACCAGTTTGCACGGGTGGCTGTGGTTTGTGGCGGCGTTCGCGGGCAGTTCAGTCGGCACCCGGTTGCGCCCCGCCTTCGGTTTGCAATGAGTCCGCGCGCCGAGGGCGCGCGGGCATTTCCTGCTGGCTTACTGTGGCAATCTTACTGCCGCAGTTTTCTCGCATCGGCGATACCGCCGACATTCTCAACATTGGTGTAGCCGAGCTCCTGCAGCGAGGTGAGGGCCAATCCGGCGCGGACACCGCTGCGGCAGAACACCTTGATCGGCGTGTCCTTGTCCAGTCCAAGATCGGCGATGCGGGTGGCAATTTCGGTGTGCGGAATATTCTCGGTGTTGGGCATATGATCCTGGGAATATTCCTCCACTGTCCTGACGTCAATCCAGACAGTTTTGGGAGCGAACAGACTGCACGAGGCAAGGCTCAACAAGAGCATGCCAACAAACGCTAAACGTGCGATGGGATTCATGGTGATTTTCCTGTGGTAAGCGAGCCCGTGAGAGCTCTGTGACCCGCTCTGTGGCGGTGTTTGGTCGGTGGAGATTCCAGGCCAGAATAATGAGAATCCGCCCGAAAGTCCACGTCGGCGCACGGTTAACCGCGTGGGTTTACAGCCGCAAAGAGCGGCCCTAGCGACGCGCTCAGCGTGTCGACAGGGCGCTGCTGTCGCAGGCGATCGAGCGCGGTGTGCAGGGTGCGCTGCTGCGCCGGCGTCAGGCGCTCGATCAGTCCCGCCAGATCTCCTTCCCCGATGTGGATACTGTCGCGGTGTGCATGGGTGCGCCCGGACAGGGTCTGTTCCAGAGACAGAAACCGGCCGAGCAGCACATAGGGAAAATTACGATTGCGAATCGGACCTACCCGGGCCTCGAAACCGCCCAGCGGCAGTCCCTTGATGCGGAAGCCCGCGAGTTGATCAGCCCCCAGCCAGGCGCTGCCGCCGGCAACAACACCGCCGGTTAGCGCCCCCAGCATCAGACTGCCTCCCAGCATCGCCACATCGAAGGCGGCACCGACAGCGGCGCCTGCCATGGCCGCCGCGGTCGCGAGTTGGGTGCGGTTCAATCCCCAGACGATCCATTTTTCGGTGTCGAACAGATCTTCCTCGAACGGCAGGTCACCGATCTCGCTCTGCAGGTGATGGTAGGCGTGAATGCGCTTGAGCGCCTCGTGGGCATCGGACTCGCGGCGCTGCATCTCGGCGAAGTAACGTTTCTCAAGCATCGGCTGCAAGGTTTTCGCCTGCGACTTGCTGAGCGTTTTCTGTGACACCTGGTAACTGCACAGGTCAACGAGCATTTCCGCCAGCAGCAACACGCTGCGTTCTCGACGTACTGTCACCTCACGCTTGTATTCCACCAACAGCCGATTGATGTCGTCGCGCCATTCATCCTTCAGCTGCGCGAAGGTCTCCAGGATAGACAGGCGCTTGTCGAAATCGGCCTGCATAGGATTGAACACTTTGACCACCTTGAAGTATTGCGACAGAGCCTGCTGCCAGGCATCAATATAGCGCTCATTCTCGATGGGATTGATCAGGGCGATGCTAGCCTGACCGGTCCAGCGCAATACTTCCATCTCGGCTTCATAATCGACGCCATAGGGTCGGGAACCATCGACGACATAGAGAATCGCAGCACCCTCCATGATCGGCCGCAATAATTGCACCTCGTCGGCGAAGTCACGCTGACATTGCGGGTCGTCGACGAAGCGGGCGACGGCAGCGCGGCGCTGATCGGCGCTCTCGGCGTGTGCCTGTAACCAGTGCAGGACCTTGGCCGGGCGCTGGAAACCGGGCGTATCGACCAGCCGGTACTCGCTGTTGCCCACCGTGATCGTCAACGTCTCGGTCAGTCGTGTCGTGCCGCTCTGCGCGGAGATTGCGATACTGTCATTCTGGGCCAGCGTGGCAACGATGGACGATTTGCCCTTGTTGGGATGACCGACGACGGCGAAGGTTGGCTTCATGGGAAAGTCTCCGCCGTTAATTCAGGCAGTTGCAGCACCTGCCAGTGCGCGATCTCGCCGGCGAAGCGACGCCATTCCTGCAGGTGGATCGGGGCCACCGCAACCAGTCGGTCGGCATCCCAGTCCAGCGGCAACAACAGGCCCGGCTGAACTGATGAGACTCGCAGATGACGCAGGTAGTCCAGAAGTTCACCCAGCGGCGCCTCCCAACTCTTGACGAGAACGACTATCCGCGTGGACTCATCCCCTCGCACACGTTCTACGGCCTCGACCGGTGACAGGGCATCGGCCTTGCACACTTGCACGGGCACCCCCAGTCGCTGCGACAGGACAGACGTGATCGTCGCCGGCGTCGTGGCCCAGTCCACCACGACATACGGTGATGGCACTTGTGTGACGAGCTCCGCCAGGCGTCCCTGCACGGGCACGGTATTGACCGACGTGTCGATACGTGAAGGCGTAAGGCCTGCACTGGCGGGAGTTCGCAGCAACCTTCGATAATAGCCGCGCGCGCCGAGCAGCAGGCAGGCCCGGGGGATCAGGTTATAGGTGCACTGGGCCGCGAAGGCGTAACGCCACCACTGACCCAGTTGCTGGGCCGTGAGCTGCGATTCCACCTGTCGGAAATCCTGGGACTGCTGCAACAGTTCCAGGCTC
>Ga0222714_10003072_pt1 | contig 17243 bp, 16 predicted proteins | sample C33_3DmetaG_FD_165048 | JGI IMG/M metagenome (GOLD analysis project Ga0222714, IMG submission 165048) | Estuarine water microbial communities from San Francisco Bay, California, United States - C33_3D | ecosystem: Environmental > Aquatic > Marine > Unclassified | place: USA: California...
TAGCCGCGTCAAATATTCGATTCATGAAGGCCGATTCAACCTACCGCTTGACTACCTACAAGAAGCGGATTTTTGAGGAGGATTTCGAGTACGTAGATCAGAAGCGCAGTCTCGACACGGTTTTCGATTTTACCATAGACGATCTCATGCCCGTATCGTATATAGCTGAGACCAAAAATTTAGTTGAACTCAACCAGTTCATTGACGACCAAAAGCGCAGGGGTTCATCTACCGTCAACTCGTACATTCTAGAGAAGTATAAACGATTAGCATTACCGCTATCGGCCTATATTTTGACCTTTATTGCAGTGGCCGTTTCATCGGTCAAGCGCCGCGGAGGGCTAGGTCTAAACCTCGCCTTTGGTATTGCTATTGCCTTTGTTTATATCTTCTTCGATCGGGTCTTCTCTACGCTAGCCGAACAAGCCGGATTTTCTCCACTTATGGCCACCTTGATTCCGGTATTTTTCTTTGCGACAATTGCCGTTTTTCTATTGCAGCGCGCAAAACGTTAATATGTATATTTGTCGTTCCACTAATTTTTAGCTAGGGCCTTTTTTATGGAATATTTAGACTTTGAACTACCCATTAAAGACTTAGAAGAACAGCTTCAAAAATGCCAAATTATTGGCGAAGAGAGCGCGGTTGACGTAACGGAAACCTGCAAGCAAATTGAGAAAAAATTAGCCGAGGCTCGGAAAGAAATTTATGGTAACCTAACCCCTTGGCAGCGCGTTCAGTTGTCTAGACATCCGAATCGTCCCTACACCCTTGATTACGTTCGTGCACTTTGTGAAGGTACTTTTCTGGAGCTTCATGGAGATCGTACCTTCAAAGATGACAAGGCAATGATTGGCGGATTGGGCAAGATTGCCGGACAGTCTTACATGATTATAGGTCAGCAAAAGGGATACAACACCAAAACACGGCAGTACCGCAACTTTGGAATGGCTAATCCAGAAGGATATAGAAAGGCACTGCGATTGATGAAAATGGCCGAGAAATTTGGCATACCTGTACTGTCGTTTATCGACACACCAGGAGCCTATCCAGGTATAGAGGCCGAGGAACGCGGACAAGGTGAGGCCATAGCACGAAATCTGCTCGAAATGGCACGACTCCAAGTGCCAATCATGGTTTTTATTATTGGCGAGGGAGCCTCTGGTGGAGCCTTAGGTATTGGTGTGGGAGACCGCGTCATGATGCTTGAAAACTCATGGTATTCAGTGATTTCTCCCGAATCGTGCTCCTCTATTCTGTGGCGCAGTTGGGAGTACAAAGAAAGGGCGGCCGACGCTCTTAAGCTCACTGCAAAAGACATGAAGAAGATGACCCTTATTGACGAAATTATTAAAGAACCAATGGGTGGAGCGCACACCGATCGCGAATTGATGTTTCAGTGGGTCAAGAAAAAAATTGAAAAGACATACGAAGAACTGGCTGCACTTCCGGTGAAGACACTGATTAAGGAGCGCATGGAGAAGTATGCAGAAATGGGCGTTTATCAAGAATAATCTATGGCTATGACCGAACCTGGGCGTGCTCAGCAACTGCGACAAAAATCAGCTGAAGTGATTTCACTTGAGCGCGGAAAGATTCCGCCTCAGGCCGTCGAGCTCGAGCGCGTGGTTTTGGGGGCCATGCTCATCGATAAAAAAGGAGTAGATGAGGTTATTGACATGCTCAACGAAGAAGTGTTCTATGTCGATGCTCATCAAAAAATCTTCTCGGCAATTCACGAGCTCTTTCAAGAAACTAAACCTATCGATTTATTAACGGTGTCTAACTTGCTCAAGCAGCGCAAGCATCACGAGGCGGTAGGCGGAGATTTTTACCTCATTGAATTGACCCGCGGCGTGGGTTCTTCGGCTCACATTGAATACCATGCGCGCATCATCTTGCAGAAATATGTGCAGCGCAGCCTCATTAAGATTTCTACTCAACTCATAGAGGAGGCCTACGAAGACAGTCAAGATGTATTTGACCTGCTCGACCAAGCCGAGGCGCGTCTTTACGACATCACCCAAGGAAATCTTAAGCGTTCGGCTGAATCGGCTCAAGACCTGGTTATTCAGGCCAAGAAGAAGATTGAAGAAATTTCGAACAAAGACGGCTTGAGCGGAGTGCCCTCAGGATTCGATAAACTCGATGAAGTCACCTCGGGATGGCAACCTAGTGATTTGATCATCATTGCCGCAAGACCGGGTATGGGAAAAACGGCGCTCACTTTATCGATGGCTCGAAACATTGCGGTCAATAAAGGCTTGCCGGTGGCGTTCTTTTCGCTAGAAATGTCTTCGGTGCAGCTGATCACCCGTCTGATTTCTTCAGAAACAGGCCTCTCTTCACAGAAGCTCAGAACCGGGCGTCTAGAAAAACACGAATGGGAACAGCTTAACGTCAAAGTAAAGACCCTTGAAAAGGCCCCCTTGTTTATTGACGACACCCCTTCATTATCAATCTTTGATCTAAGGGCTAAGGCACGCAGGCTGGCCTCTCAACACGGCATTAAATTGGTCATCATTGACTACCTGCAGCTTATGACTATTGGCTCTTCTCAGAAGGCCGGAAACCGCGAGCAAGAAATCTCCACCATCTCTCGAAACTTAAAGGCCCTTGCTAAGGAATTAGAGGTGCCTGTAATTGCGTTATCGCAGCTTTCAAGAGCGGTTGAGACTAGGGGAGGGTCTAAGCGCCCTTTATTGTCAGATCTGCGTGAATCTGGGGCGATTGAGCAAGATGCAGACATCGTTTCATTTATATATCGCCCAGAATACTATAAGATTGAGGAGTGGGATGATGAGCAGCAAACACCCACAGAGGGGCAGGCCGAACTCATTATCGCCAAACACCGTAACGGTGGGCTAGATAATATTCGACTCAAGTTTATCGGTTCGCTCGGTAAATTTGAGAATTTAGACGATTCTTTTGGTAGGTTTGAGTTCGAATCGAAGATGAATGATGAGACACCACTTCCGCGCCCGACAAATCCCTTTTCGACATCGACTGATTTTGAATCAGACGACGATATGCCCTTTTAATTTTTCGGTCTAACGAGATCGTATCAACTCTTCGAGTAGCTGTTCTACGCCATGAGCGTCATTAGATTGTGTTGTGTAATTAGCAGCCGCTAAAACCTGCTTATGTGCATTGGCCATGGCTATACTATTGGGTGTTAAGGCAAGCATCTCTAAATCGTTATTGTAGTCTCCAAAAACGATTAATTCGTCAGGATTTACCTGATATTTTTTCATGAGCGTCTCAAGCGCAAAACCCTTATTGGCATTTTTGTCGGATATGTCTACCCAGTAATCTCCCGACACCTTGACTTTTAAGGGCCCCTCGTATTCTTTAAAATGCGGATAAATATGCTGTTCACCTCCTTCTTTGTGGTAGAGGGCTAACTTGAGTATGTCATCTTGGGTTTGCTCAAGGCTGTCAATGAGCGTGTGTGCTTCGTAGTATTCATTTAGTAGTCCGTGAAAATGCAAGTTGTTGCTAAGCGAATAGGCTGTTTTCTCGCTGCATAGAATAGATTCTACCTCAGTGAGCTGCTCAAGTTTATCGAGTAGTTCCATGAGTTGATGGCGATCCAGCGCCTGCTTGTGTAACACCTGTTCTTGTTCGACGATAAGCGCGCCATTTTCTGAAATAAAACTCATCTGATTCGCAATAGTCTGCAATTTAGACCTCATGCTCGGAAACTGACGACCACTTGCCGCCACAAAGCGGATATCGTGCTGTCTGAGCCCTTCAAACAATTCAAAAAACCGACTACTTACCTGATGGGCAGAATTGAGAAGTGTACCATCCATGTCGGTGACCACCATTTTAATGCGCTTGAAGTCTAGCATAGACGTAAAAATAAAACATCCCAAACCAGAGATGGTTTGGGATGCCTAAGATTTGCGGAAAATAAACAGTTACTTAACTTTCTCGACGATTGCTTTGAAGGCCTCAGGCTCATTCATGGCTAAATCGGCAAGCACCTTGCGATTTAGATCGACGTTGTGTTTTTTAAGTGCCCCCATAAACTGAGAGTAAGAAAGACCATGCATGCGGGCACCTGCGTTGATACGGGTGATCCAGAGTGCTCTAAAATTTCTCTTTTTATTTCTGCGGTCGCGATAGGCATAAACTAAGGCCTTTTCAACGGCGTTTTTAGCTACCGTCCACACATTCTTTCTACGTCCAAAGTATCCTTTGGCGAGTTTCATGATTTTTTTTCTTCGAGCTCTTGAAGCTACTGAGTTAACTGATCTTGGCATACGTGTTTTTGTTTTTGTAGTTGGCGATCTTGTAAAAGATACTTGTTAAGGCCAAACTCCAGGGTTAAAAAATACCGACTATCGGACGTTTATTTTAAACGAAGTTGTTCTTTGATGCTGTTCACATCTGAATCGTGAACCAGCCCCGAGTGCGTGAGTTTTAACTTACGCTTCTTTGATTTCTTTGTCAAAATGTGACTTTTAAACGCGTGTTTACGTTTGATTTTTCCAGAACCGGTGAGCGTAAAACGCTTTTTGGCACTAGACTTGGTTTTCATCTTTGGCATGATCTTTATTTTAGTTCCGCAATCTTACTTTTTAGCCAATTTAGGGGCGATAAACATGGTCATTCGCTTACCCTCGAGCTGAGGCATTTGCTCGACTTTTCCAAACTCTTCAAGCTCTTGCGCTAATCGAAGCAACAAGATTTCTCCTTGATCTTTATACACTATCGAACGCCCTTTGAAAAAGACAAATGCCTTAAGCTTTGCGCCTTCTTTTAAAAATTTTTCAGCATGACGCTTTTTAAATTCGAAATCATGGTCGTCGGTTTGAGGACCAAATCGAATTTCTTTAATGATGACCTTGGTAGCCTTAGCTTTAATGACCTTTTCTCGCTTCTTCTGTTCGTAAAGAAACTTTTTGTAGTCAATAATCTTACAGACAGGTGGAACAGCGTTCGGAGAGATCTCTACCAGATCAAGTTCTTGTTCTCTAGCTAGTTCCAACGCCTTTTGTACAGCATAAACTCCTACTTCAACGTTATCGCCAACTAATCTGACTTCTTCTGCTTTGATGTCCCCATTAATGTTGTGGGGGTTCTCCATGCTGCGCCTAGGCTGCGGCTTGGTTCTTTTTCTGCGTATTGCTATGGTTAATCAAGTTTTGGTTACACTTCCTTAAAGGGCTTCACTGCCTTTGCAATGAGTTCGTTAATGTGCGAAGCAAACTCTTCTACACGCATACTGCCCATACTTTCACCACCGTGTTTGCGCACTGAAATAAGCCCTTCGGCCTCTTCTTGTTCGCCGATCACGATCATGAAAGGCACTTTTTTCATCTCTGCTTCTCGAATCTTCTTTCCAACCGTCTCATTTCGAGCGTCAATGAGGGCGCGAATTTCGTGATTTTCTAGCGATTTTAAAACTTTTCGGGCATAATTTTCAAATCGTTCACTTACCGGTAGCACCTCGACCTGAATGGGTATGAGCCAAACCGGGAAGTTTCCGCCTGTGTGCTCTAGCAATAAGGCTATAAACCGCTCCAGGCTGCCAAAGGGTGCCCGGTGAATCATAACCGGTCTGTGGTACTCGTTATCACTACCCTTGTAGCTGAGATCAAAGCGTTCGGGTAGGTTGTAGTCAACCTGAATAGTTCCCAATTGCCATTTGCGGCCTAAGGCATCTTTAATCATAAAATCGAGCTTCGGTCCGTAGAATGCGGCCTCGCCCGATTCAATCACATAATTTAGGCCTTTGTTTTGAGCGGCTTTGATAATGGCAGCCTCCGCCTTGTCCCAGTTTTCTTTTACTCCGATGTACTTCTCTGGTTTTTCTAGATCACGCACACTCACCTGAGCGGTAAAATCGTCGAAACCGAGCGAGCCTAGAACGTAAAGCGTTAGATCGATCACGTTTTCGAATTCAGAGAGAAGTTGGTCTTGGGTACAGAAAATATGCGCGTCGTCTTGGGTGAATCCGCGCACACGGGTGAGTCCGTGAAGCTCTCCACTTTGCTCGTATCGGTAGACCGTTCCGAATTCTGCGAAACGCTTGGGCAGATCTTTGTAACTAAAGCGCGTGGCGTTATAGATTTCACAGTGATGCGGACAGTTCATTGGTTTAAGCAAGAATTCTTCGTCTTCTTTAGGGGTGCGAATAGGTTGAAAACTGTCTTCACCGTACTTCGCGTAGTGCCCTGAAGTGACATATAATTCTTTTTGCCCGATATGCGGAGATACAACCATCTCGTAACCCGCTTTCTTTTGAGCGGCCTTTAGAAAGTTTTCTAGGCGTTCGCGCAATGCTGCTCCTTTTGGCAACCATAGCGGTAAGCCTTGCCCGACCTTTGCCGAGAAGGTGAACAGCTCTAATTCTTTACCTAGTTTTCGGTGATCGCGTTGCTTAGCTTCTTCAATACGCTCTAGGTATTCGGTGAGCTCTTTCTGTTTTGGAAACGAAATAGCGTAAACTCGAGTGAGCTGAGGCTTATTTTCGTCTCCACGCCAGTAGGCTCCGGCTATACTCATTACCTTAAAGGCCTTTACCCAGCCGGTGTGGGGCAGGTGACCTCCTCTGCAGAGATCGGTAAAGCTGCTATGGTCACAAAATGTAATGTCTCCGTCTGTAAGCCCTTCGATTAATTCTAATTTGTATTCATTGTTCTGGGCCTTGTAGTGTGAAATGGCGTCTTTTTTGGCCACCGACCGCATGCTAAAGGCATGCTTTTCTCGGGCAATTTCTAGGGCTTTGTCTTCTATTGCCTTAAAGTCTTTGTCGCTAATGGTGTGCGCGCCGAAATCGACGTCGTAATAAAATCCATTTTCAATCGCCGGCCCTATGGTCAGTTTTATGCCGGGGTAGAGCTCTTCTAATGCCTGGGCCAAAATGTGCGCGCTAGAATGCCAAAAAGCCTTTTTTCCTTCGTCGTCATTCCAGGTGAATAAAACCAACGATCCATCGGTGGTAAGCGGAGTAGAGAGCTCTACGGTCTTGCTGTTGAAACTAGCTGAAAGAACAACTCTAGCAAGGCCTTCGCTAATGGCGCTTGCTACCTCGTGTGGAGTGACTCCTGATTCGAATGCCTTTACAGACCCGTCAGGAAGCGTGATTTTAATCATGGCTTTTCTTTAATAAGTCGCAAAGATAGTTATCTGATGCGCTCACCCAAACTCTGTTTAATGCTTAATTTTGATCCCAATGACCCGCTCGTTTATACTTTCGCTCAAGCCCCTTTACCCCTTTTTATGGAGCGTTTTGGCCTTTACGCCTTTGGTGTTTTTCCCCAAGGGAAGTGTTTTTGAGCGCCTTAATCGACTGCATCATCCGTTTTTAGATCACCTCTTTAGCTGGAGTACCTATCTCGGAGATGCCTCATATGCCGTAGCGTTGCTGCTGTTCTTTTTGTACAAGAAGCCCTTAAAGTGGGCCTTTGGGTTTACCCTTGGTTTCGCCTTTCATGCCCTGTTTGTTCACCTATTTAAGCAGTGGCTAGCCCAAGGATTGCTTAGGCCTTACGGCTACTATTCGTCGCTTTCACAAACTGATCAATTTCACTGGATTGAGGGGATTTCTATGAAGCTATTGAACAGCTTTCCGTCAGGTCATACCACCACAGCCTTCTTTTTTGCCAGCTTTTTTGCTTGTTATTTTTCTAACAAATTTGTGCACCTTGTGTTGCTCTTGTTGGCGTTTTTGGCGGGCATTTCAAGGGTATACCTGGGTCAACATTGGTTTGTCGATGTTTACGCCGGATCGCTATTTGGCATAGCCTCTTCGGTTGTAGCTTTAGGGGTGGTATGGGCATTTCCCAAAAATTGGCACCACAGAAGATGGGTTTAGCGCGCTTACTTTCAACCTATAGATATGTGCTGCTCTGGACAGTGGCCTTCGCTTTGTTTTCAGCTTTTAGCGCGGCTTATCCTCTCTATATTTTAGATGAAGCGAAGAATAGCGAGGCCGCCCGTGAAATGTTGATTTCGGGTAATTTTTGGGAGCCCACCTTCAACGAGTCTTTACGAACAGATAAGCCTCCGCTTCATTATTTTTTTATGATGCTTTCGTATAGCTTGTTCGGGGTTGGGCCTTTTGCAGCTAGATTCTTCTCGGCTATCGCCGGGGCATTTACGGTGCTGCTGATTTGCCGCGAAACCGATCGCTACCTGACTAAAGCCACCTCGGCACTTACCGCGCTGATATTGACCAGCGCGCTATTATTCGCTCATGAATTTCATATGGCTGTGCCCGATCCGTATCTGATTGTTTTGGTCACCGGATCGTTGCTGTATTTCTTCAGGTTTGAGCAGAATAACCAGTCGAGAGCCTTGTGGCTAGCTTATATATTCTTGGGGTTAGCCCTGCTTTCTAAAGGACCTATAGCCGCCGTAATTGTTCTGCTTGCCGCCGTGGTCTATCTCGGCTGGTCTCGAAAGATGAGCCTGGCAAACCTAAAGCGATTTCGCCCTCTACAGGGCGCACTTTTGGCCCTTCTTATTGCGGCTCCCTGGTATATTATAGCCCATATTACCACTGATGGAGCGTTCACCGACGGATTCTTTCTCGATCACAACCTCAATCGATTCAGCGATCAGAAAGAGGGCCATGGAGGGCCCTTCATTATTACACCCTTGCTGGTAGTGGCCGGATTGCTCCCCTTTGGGGTTTGGCTCATTTCGGCTTTGCGTTTTGCCCTTAAGCGCAGCCGGGAAAATGATTTTTTGAAATTTTGTTTTTCTATATCGGCCGTTGTGGTGGTGTTCTTTAGCTTCTCCGAGACTAAGCTTCCCAATTACCCCATGCCCGCATTCGCTTTTTTGGGAGTAATCTTGGCCGACTATATGCGGCATTTACAGCTCGAAAATCGCAAGAACCCATTCAAGTGGGGTCTTGTAGTGTTGGCTGTGATCGGCGCCCTTCTCTTGGTAGGTGTTTACTTCGCGCTTAGTGCCCACCCGGCATTGAGCGAAACCAACTACTTGGCCGCATGCCTTATACCCCTGTTTATTGGGCCTGTTTTGTTGCTATGGCGACTGCGTTCAATGGCCCTAAATAAGCTGATGCTACTTTTGGGCTTACAGTGGATGATCGTAGCCTGGATGATCTGGGGTTGGGCCTTCCCGGTCATTAATTGCCTTTCTCCCGTAGAAAAGGCAAGGCCATTAGTCAAAAATGAGCAGGTTGTGGTGTTTAAACGCCTAGATCCGGCATTTTTGATTCAACTGCAGCGCACCTTTATGGTGATAGGTACCGAAGAGGAATTATTGGCTCATATGGCCGACCATGAGAAGATACTCATACTAACAAATACTAAAGAAAAGAGTGACGTGTTATGGCTTTCCGAAAACTTCGAATTACTGCTCGAGGCGCCCGCACTTTTTGAGGATCACGTTACCCGGGTTTGGCGAATGCCTACAGAAAATAAGCCAAAACAATAGCGCTGATAATGGCGGCGATTTTTTTGCTGTTAAATCGGTGTCCTTTTTCTGACTCGAATAGAATTACCGTAGAGACGTGTAGAAAAATTCCGGCCGACACTGCATTGAGGTAAAGCTGACTCGGGTGACCCTCAAGCGATTTACCTAGCAGTATGCCTAGCGGGGTCATTAGGGCGAAGATCAGAATTACTGTCGTCGATAGAAGGCTTGAAAGCTTAGCCTTGCGTACAAATTGAAAAAGCACCATGCTCACCGGTATTTTGTGCAAAAAGACCGCGAAAGATAGATTTTGGTTGTGCACCAAGGGTGAACCTTCTATAAAAGCGTGAATGAATAGGGCTAAAAAAACAGATGAAAAATAGGCCGAAGACTGCCCCGATTCGCTCAAATGTATGTGCCCGTGTTCAGCGCCTTTAGAAAAGAATTCTAAAAATATCTGAAGCAGAATTCCTAATAATACGGCCAGAGATATAACTTTGGTCTCAGGTTGCGAGAACAATTCGGGCAACAATTCGAATAGGGTGATAGAGAGCAAAAACGATCCGCTAAACGGAAGCAACAACCATAAGGCCGACTTCGAGAATCGCTCTAAAATAGCGGCCAATATTACACCTATCAACACCGCTATGATCGGAAAACTAAAAAGCGTAAATGCGCTCACCCCGCAAAAATAGCTCAATTTAATGCCTCTATGAAAAAACCTGAACAAAACACCCGATTCTTGGCGAAAACCTTTTTTGGCTTTGAGCCTGTTCTTGCCCGCGAACTGCTCTCTTTGGGAGCCAAAAACGTGAGCGAGCTCAACCGAATGGTAGCCTTTGAAGGCGATCTAGGATTTTTGTACAAGGCCAATCTTTCTCTAGGTTGTGCGCTGCGGATACTGATGCCTATAGCGACCTTTAGGGTACTGAATCAGTCGCAGCTTTACGATGCGATTCTCAGCATTCCGTGGACGCAGTACTTCGCAGTAGACAAGACCTTTGCTATTGATACGGTGCTCTTTTCGGATCACTTCTCAAACTCAATGTTTGTCTCTCAAAAGGCTAAAGACGCCATTGTAGACCATTTTAGAACGGCCACGCGAAAGCGACCCGACGTAAACACAGCTGAACCTCAGGTGCGCATCAATTTGCACTTGAGCGGTGACAACATGACCGTTTCTTTAGACAGTTCAGGCTCTTCCCTGCATTTAAGGGGGTACAAGACGGTCACCAACATTGCGCCCATTAACGAGGTGCTGGCGGCAGGTATTCTGCACCTAAGCGGATGGACCGGTCAGCGTAATTTCTTTGATCCCATGTGCGGAAGCGGCACACTTGCCATAGAGGCGGCAATGATTGCCTGTCGAATTCCCCATGCCATTCACAGAAAGGAGTTTTCATTCATGCATTGGGATTCATTCGATCAATCGCTCTATGAGACTGTGAGGCAATCGGCCTTGAATAAGGTACGCGAGTTTCACTTCAGTATATATGCCCAAGACAAGGCCCCTAGCGCGGTGCGTAAGACCGAAGAGAATTTTGAAAATGCCGGATTAAGCGAGTACGCTAAGGTGAGTCGTGCTGATTTTTTTAAGACCCTTCCGCCTACAGAGAGCCCACTTCACATCGTATTTAATCCCCCATATGGAGAGCGCTTGGCCATCGATGAAATTCCGTTTTACAACGAAATCGGAAACACCCTAAAACACCATTATGCGGGCAGCGAGGCCTGGATTATAAGTTCCAATCTCGAAGCCTTAAAGCACGTCGGATTAAAGCCTACCAAAAAAATAAAGCTGTACAACGGAAAACTCGAGGCACGCTTGCAGGGCTATAGCCTTTACGACGGAAGTGCGAAGCAGCGCGCTGCGACTACTTCTTCAGAATCGGAATAAGGTAAGAAAGAGTGTAGTTGACGTTTAAACCGAATCGGGCTCCGTCTGTAACTTTATTAAACCCGGGAATCCACAGATTATCAAAATTGTCTGGACTCTTTTCGGTGAGTAAAAACCCTAAACGAAGGCTAGCCCCTAGGTAAACGTTGTTAAACAGTCCGGTCTTAAAGGAAAAGACCCCCTCGATCCAGCTGGCGTTTAAACCTTCAAACTGTGGTCCGTCGGCGGAAAAAAGCGGAAAACCCTCGGGCTGTCTTATGCGATTGCTGTCGTACACATGAATCGCGCCTAGATCACTACTAAAGGTTGACAGGGCATAGCGAACCCCCGCTGTGACAAGGTTTTTTTCTTTGGTCTTCGGTTGATAAACCAACCAGTCTGCCCCAAATTTCAAGTAACTTCCGCTATAAGAGGTTTCGTAGAGCAAATAGTCGCCCAGCGTTTCACGGTCTGCGAAGGTTTCGTTGCCCAGTTCAGCGCTAAGAAAAAGTGTACGTTTCAGTCTTAAGTCTACACTGAGTTCAAATCCGCTGTAGTCTTCAGTCAGCGCAGTTCGAGCCAAGCGATGTAGATCGGCACCCACACGCACCCCATAGGTGGTTTGACCCTTCAGTATAGCTATGCTTAAGAGCGCCCCTACAATGTAAAGGCGTTTAATGGTAGATGACAATATGCGGTGCATTAGTGGCGTTAACAAATTCAGTGACGACCTCTATAGAAGAGATCCAAGATGGTTGAGACAGGGTGCTGACCGATAATTGTTCGAATTCAAGTACGAATCCGCAGGCCCTAGAAACATAGGTCATTTTAGGGGTCACGTTGATGACAATACGTTCTGCCGTCTCGACATCGGCTTGAAAGAGATCAAAGACATAGAGCGTTTGATCTGCCCCTAACGCTAGGTCTATTTTAGAGACGGATTTGCTACTGATGCCTTGATAGGCCTCGTCATTCAAAAACACACTCAGACCGGGTACGGTTTTGGCCACCTCTTGATTGCTGGCGTCTCTGAATTCGATTTGAAGCAGGGCGGAGTCTCCATCGACACAAATGTCATCTTTCTCACACCCGATTAGCGAAAGGGCGATGAACAGAACAGCAAGGCGTAAGCGTTTTAGCATAAGATCGACTCGTCAGCGCAGCTCTAAAAGTACTACATTTTCGACGTGATGTGTTTGCGGAAACATGTCTACCGCTTGCGATTTGAGCGTGCGATACGAGGTGCTTAATCGCTGAAGATCCCTTGCCTGAGTGGCTGAGTTGCAACTCACATATACGATTCTAGGGGCGTTTAATTTGAGTAGTTGTTCGACTACATCGGGGTGCATTCCGTCTCTGGGTGGGTCAGTGATTACTACGTCAGCCTTCGAATGGCGGGCAATAAAATCATCATTGAAAACGGTTCTCATGTCTCCAACTTCAAAATGCACGTTGTGAATACCGTTTACAATCGCATTTTCTTGGGCCTTTTGAATGGCCTCAGGAACCGATTCTACACCGATCACCTTTTGGGCGTTTTTTGCTACGAATTGAGCGATGGTTCCGGTTCCGGTGTATAAATCGTATACGATATCGCTCGATTTAATTTGAGCAAATTCACGCACTACTTGATACAATCGATAGGCTTGTTTGCTATTGGTTTGGTAAAACGATTTGGAATCTATGGCAAAGCGCAATCCCTCCATTTCTTCTTCAATGAAGTCTGCCCCGTGAAAGCAGTGGATCTCTTGATCGTATAGGGTGTCGTTGGCTTTAGTGTTTATGGTGTAGAGCAAGGAGTGAATGGTCGGAAACGCGCTAAGTATAGCGCTCATATAGCGCTGAATTGCCCCTTCGCTCGCCTCGCAGAACTGAATGAGTACCATAAGCTGATTGCTTTGAGTATTGCGGATCATCAGCGTTCTCAGGTCTCCAGACTGTTGACGCGGATTGAAAAAGCGCAGGTTTTGACGCTCGGCCTCTTCTTTGCAAAAGTTGCGAATCGCATTCGAGGGATCGCTTTGCAAGTAACAGGCATCTAGGTCGATGACTTTATCCCACATTTGAGGCTTGTGAAACCCTAATGCATTTCTGTTGAAGTTCTTGTCAGAAGCTATTTCTTCTGGAGTGAGCCATTTAGAGTCAGAGAACGAAAACTCCATCTTATTGCGGTAGTAATACGGATCCTCACAGGCTAAAATTTCACCTATATGCTCTGGAGTAATCCCTCCAATGCGCTTCAGGTGCTGAATGACCTCATCTTGCTTTCCGAATAGCTGGGCCTCATAGCCGATATGCTGCCACTTGCAGCCCCCGCATAGCCCGAAGTGCGCACATTTCGGGTCTATTCGATCGGGTGAAGCCTTGTGCAGGGACTCAATGATTCCCTCGTAGTAGTTACTGCGTTTTTTGGTGACCCGTATATCGGCAATATCTCCTGGAGCCGCATAGGGTACAAAGACAATGCGCTGATCAGCTGCACGTCCGAAAGCTTTTCCTTTGGCGGCCATACCTTCTATGGTCACCTGAGGTAAAATAATAGGGTTTCTGCTTCTCATTGCTGCAAAGGTAATTGGTTCTAGCGGGTCATTTGGCGTAAATTGCAAGAGTTAAAATTTCAGCATATGAGTCTTTCTGCAGCCGAGGCAATCAGCCTAGAAGAACACTACGGAGCACATAATTACCACCCCTTGCCGGTAGTGCTAACGAAAGGGGAGGGGGTTTACGTTTGGGATACCGACTCGAAGCGTTACTTTGATTTTTTATCGGCTTACTCTGCCGTTAATCAGGGTCACTGTCATCCAAAAATTGTCAACGCCTTAGTCGAACAGTCTAAGCGACTAGCCCTTACCTCTAGAGCATTTTACAACGATAAGCTGGGTGAGGCCGAGCGCTTGATGGCTCAAACCTTTGGATTCGACAAGGTGCTTTTGATGAACTCAGGTGCTGAGGCCGTGGAGACCGCACTGAAAATTTGCAGAAGGTGGGGATACGAGAAAAAGAAAGTGGCCGAAGACCAGGCGCTTATTGTCGTTTGCGACCAAAATTTTCACGGACGAACCACAACCATTATTTCTTTTTCATCAGACCAGGGAGCCAAACGTGCTTTCGGCCCCTATACGGCCGGCTTTATTCAGATCCCCTATAATGATACATCCGCTTTAGAATCGGTCTTAAGGGCGCATGACACTATTGTCGGATTTCTCGTTGAACCCATACAGGGAGAGGCGGGGGTGAATGTTCCAGACGACAACTATTTAGAGGCTTGTAAGCTCCTGTGCGCAAAACACAATGTGCTGCTAATAGCCGATGAGATACAAACAGGAATTGCTCGCACCGGAAAACTGCTAGCTAGTTGCGGTAATTGCTCTTGCACCGATAGGCACTGCAGCCAAACACCCCAAGTGAAACCCGATCTATTGATTTTGGGTAAGGCGATATCTGGCGGAGCCTATCCGGTTTCTGCTGTGCTCGCGAACGACCACATTATGGAGGTTATAACGCCTGGTTCTCACGGAAGCACCTACGGCGGAAACCCTGTGGCATCAGCCGTAGCCATGGCCGCCCTGGAGGTGATTAAAGAAGAAAAGTTGGCACAGAATGCCGCTGAGCTGGGGGAGTACTTCAGAGCACAGTTGATCGAAAAGATAGGGGCTTCGCCCTTAGTCGATCGAATTCGCGGAAAAGGATTGCTCAACGCCGTTTTGATAGCCGACCACCCCGAAAGTGAGACTGCTTGGAACCTATGTCTTTTGATGAAAGAGAATGGTCTTTTGGCCAAGCCCACCCACGGAAACATCATTCGCTTTGCTCCACCCTTGGTGATTAACAAAGAGCAGTTAGACGAATGCATTCGCATCATCGCCCAGTCTATAAAAGATTACGAGCTAGAATGGCAGCCAGGTTTGGCAAACTAATAGGCTTCGGCGGTTAAAATGTACACATTCTGCATAGGCCAATCTCCCTGGTCTACTGCAACGTTGTTGATGCTGTCTACCACCTCCATGCCTTCAATTACCTCTCCAAACGCGGTGTAGTTGCCATCTAGGTGATACGATCCGGGTTTGGTTACTACAATAAAGAATTCATAAGGAGAGGCTAGTTTGTGGGGATTATCGCGATCACTACTTGGCATAGAGATGACACCCCGATGGTGCTTGTGGTTTTTATCGGTATCGGGGGGCAGCAGATACCTGCCAATATCGGCCCGTTTTTGAGCTATTTTTCGATTGTCGGTGTTGCCGCCCTGAATAATAAAGTCTTTGACCACCCGATGAAATTGGGTTCCGTCGAAGTATCTCTTTTTAGCAAGGTAAATCAGGTTGGCTCGGTGGTAGGGAACATCATCAAAAAGCCGAACACTGAACGATCCTAAACTGGTTTCGAATCGCACGTGCTGCTCTTTAAGGGTTTTCTCGTAATCAAAAAAGAAGGGTATGGCATTCTCTTCGGTGAGCACAAAAGATGTTTCGGGTTCTTCGGCCTTCTTTTCTTGCTCACTACTAGAAGCAGAATTTGCTAAAGCGGCAGTGTTGCCGCTGCTTTCTTGAGCTACTTGACTAGTACTAAATTCGGTCTCTGCTTTAACTGATGTCTTACCCATTTTTGATTGGCAAGAGAGAAGGGCTAAAAAGCTGAAAACTGCAAAAAGAAACCTCATAACTAAAGCTTTTGATTCGAATATAAAGCACATTTAAAAGCTTTTGTACTTTTGACCGGCTATAGGAATTTACCTAGGGTTCAACTTAATGATTTTATGCCTTTATTCAAGCGAAATCCATTCGGACATAACCTCTTTCTAAAAAGGCTTCTCATTATCGTTGCGGGGGTTATCACCCATTCACGCTATAAGCAATTCAATACCTTGAAGATTGAGGGTTCTCAAGTTCTTAGAGACCTTCCTGATAGAAACGTGCTATTTGTAAGTAATCATCAGACTTATTTTGCTGATGTAGTTGCCATGTTTCACGTGTTCAATGCCAGCCTAAAGGGGCGAGAAGATTCCATTAAAAATGTCTCCTATCTGTTTAATCCGAAGCTTAATATCTATTACATAGCGGCCAAAGAAACGATGAAGGGGAGTTTGATCGCGAAGATATTGGCCTATGCCGGATCAATCAGCATTGAACGTACCTGGAGGGCGGGTGATAAAGATGTCAATCGACAAGTTAAAATGAGTGATATATCCAATATTGGTAAGGCACTTGACGACGGATGGGTCATCACCTTTCCTCAAGGCACCACCCGACCTTGGAAACCACTGCGAAAGGGAACGGCACACATTATTAAAACTTATAAGCCTATTGTGGTTCCAATCGTGATAGACGGATTCAGACGCTCATTTGATCGAAAGGGGCTTTACATTAAAAAGAAGGGAATTCTTCAATCGATGATTATTAAAGAACCCCTAGATATCGACTATGAAAACGAGCCTGTCGATCAATTAATTGAGCGTTTAGAGTATGCCATAGAACAGCATCCGTCTTTCTTAAAGGTCATCCCTGAAGAAGAGCTGGCCGCCTACATGGCTGATCACAAAATGCGCCAATTCAGGGTTGATGACGACGATGACGACGATCAAGAGGACCACCAAGGTCATGACGATTTAGATGACGACCATCATAACGCTACCACCTAAGAGATTTCTCGGGTGTTCTATGACTTTGACCTGTAGAATTTTAGTTTCGATAATCTAATGCCGGTGGACGATTGCCCAGCAGTGGCACGTACTTAAAGTCTTTTCCGCGTCTTTGCTCAAATTCTTCCTTAGCCTTAGCTATGAGCTTTGCATTTTTGTACAGCTTAGCTGCGATCCTTGCGATTGATTCCTGATCTGGGATGCATGAGTTCGACTGTGCTTCTCAGTTTTTCTGCACTACTATGCAAGTATATCTCGGTGGTGGTGATGCTCTGATGGCCTAGCATGAGCTGAATGGCACGCAAATCGCCACCGTTTTCTAAGATATGG
>Ga0222714_10003073_pt1 | contig 17242 bp, 15 predicted proteins | sample C33_3DmetaG_FD_165048 | JGI IMG/M metagenome (GOLD analysis project Ga0222714, IMG submission 165048) | Estuarine water microbial communities from San Francisco Bay, California, United States - C33_3D | ecosystem: Environmental > Aquatic > Marine > Unclassified | place: USA: California...
ACCTTCTCTGACTCGTTTAACCTCAATCTTTCCATTATTTCACGCAACTCTCTCTTTCTCATCACTTCACTCACTCCTAACTCACATTCCAACTCTCCCACACATCCATACAACACGTTATATTTTATACTTTGTTCAAACATCTTTCCTCTTTGATCAATATATGTGATTTTTTTCCTAATTTCTTTCTCTGAGATGTCATTAATATCTTTTCCGTCAATCAAGATTTTACCGCTGGTAACCTGATTCATTTTAAGTATTAATTTCGACACAGTTGATTTACCTGAACCGGATTTGCCACGTATGCCGATTATTTTTCCCAATTTGGGTCGTATTTCAAAGGTTACGTTCTGTAGTGCAGGCATGTTAGCATTCTTATATTTAAACGTGACATCTTCAAATTTAATCGAATTAATCTCCAACCCTTGATCTGGTATATCTTGTCGGGCGGCATCCACATAAGAGATATTCATATCAGAAAACTTTTTAAGAACTGTTTGGGTACGTCCAACAAATTCCAATGTATCGGGTATTTGCTTCACCAGAGTTCCCATATTTTCACGATACAATGTCAAAATAGTTATAAAAGTAACCACAGTTGTAAAAGGAATGTTATCTTTAAAATACAACGATATTAACTGCCAAAGTATGATACATATAATCGCAGTTGTAATGAAGTTCATAACCGTTCCGTGCATTGTAGTGTTGGAATAGAATGCATAAGCATTATTAATGCCCGTTTGTGATTTTTCTCCAAATACTTTCATTTCGTTATCAGTTTGTCCCCGGTAAATAATCTTTTCGATATTATTTAATATTTCGTGTAAATAGTTTTCAGTATCATTCACGCTTGCTTCATACTTGGTATTGAGATCGATCAAGTTATGCATATTATATAACATATATGCGATTATCACTAAATTTCCAAGTATAAAAACAAATCCAATGTTGCGATTCGTATATAATAGATAAAGGGCGGTTACAAGTAAAAATACAATATTTGGTAATATATAAGTGAGCCAATCATTTACTGACATAAAAACCGTAGTCGATACACGGTTGATCGGAGAAGTCATTTTAACAAAGTTCGTCTCACTAAAATCTCTATTGTTTATAATCAATAATGCATTAATTAGTTGTTGTCGTATCCACTGTCGTAATTTAGTGAGCAATTTATTTTGAAAGTACTTGTAAATCTGTAATAAAACAACATATGAAACGGATGCAAATACAAACCATTTGAATATTCCTATGGATGCCGATTTTTGATGCAATTGCAATGCCTGAATCAACTTAGATATAATCATAGAAATTCCATTTGCTTGCAATATGGTTAATAAACTACTAGTTGTAATCATACTTATCGCATTAAACCATTCTTCCTTAAAAAATTTTTCTAATAAATATTTCACTAAATTCATAATACAATGACTATATATTTTTTTTTCAACAAACAGATGCACATAATGGTGTAAGTTAAAATACAACTATAAATACAAATATAATGAAGTGTTTAATTCTTACTCGGCGTCATAACAGTGGCAATCAACCAGTTACCAAATACTACCCACATTGATTTAATGCTTTCTGCACTAACATTAATTATCCAACGCAAGGCGATACAATGAGGCATAGATGATGCAAATGGCGATAGAATGAACCCAACAATCGTAGATGGCACACAGAAGTATATATAAAGTTTTGGTGCAAAGTAATGTGCAATGATCCACATTAAATATATACCAATAAATTGCAAAATGGGTGTAATATATTCTTGAATAACATTGTATTTCAGTTTAATTCCAAACATCAACCGATATCTAGTAGTACTTGGTATGAGGCTAATAATTGATGCTATAAATATTGTAACCAATATATCATCAATTTTTTGTAAAAAGCACATTATTTACCAGAATCTGTATTCCAAAAGTGAAACTGTTTGTCCCATTGTTCAAGTAGGTCAACCGAAATATCTGGTAATATGGGATGGGCTTCCCATAAATACCGACAAAAAGCCCAACAGAAATCGTATTTATCGGGATAAAGTTCGCTATAATTATTTTGTAGAAATCGTTCAATGTCTTTTGGTAGGAGATTCAATTTGGAACGCGGCAAAACATATGACAATTGCACTTGTGGAGAAAATGGGCGATGACTATTTGGGGTAACAATCGCAGATAAAAATTCTGTGTCAAAATGAGGAACATATTTGCATAAATCAGAAAAAAGCGGTGGGTAGTTGTGTTGATATTTCCATTTCCAATTCGGACAACTGCCGGTATAATATCGAAATACCCATTCTAATCCTTCCAAGTAATTTATGCAGATCGGTTTAATTGTATTAGGTTTACGATAGGTAGAAAACAGAATTTTATAATATCGATCTTCCCAATTGTTCTCACTTGGACAAATATATTTTTCATCCTGTCTATATAAAATAGGTGCGTTGACAAAGACTTGTTCTTTTTCAGCGGAAGTAGTTTCTGGAAACTTACGGTGATCTAGTTTATCTCGGACGAAATATTCATTTGTTAAAAATTCGTGTTCTTTTTTCGAAATCTCATTAATAAGCAATGACAGATTTTTCCAATAAATTTTCCCAGTTTTACAAGAAACAAGAAATCGATCAGGATGATTGCCAATATAAAATCGATACATGTCGAGTAGAACATTGATGCCGTGTGTGCGAATATTCATAGCAGGAAAATGTGGAAGAAAATCATTCCCCAACAAGAAACATATAAACACATAGTCGTGTATTCTCTCGGGACATTGATTTTCACATTCCATGTTGGATAAAATAGAAGTGGATAAAAGCCGAATGTCCAAAAAATGAGGTTCATTGTCATTGTCTCCGCGAGATTCAATTGGAATAGAATTTTTCAAAAATTCAGGCGCCTCGCGAAAGATATATATATTATTGCAATAGTCCAAATGGAAAATAGACAACATAATAAGATCAGAATCCAAGCCATAAACCGCAATATTATCATTGATTAAATGGTTAGATCGAATATAATGATATAGTTTATGTTCTCCCTCGCCCGGTTCGTTTGCACAAGAAGTAATAACCGTGGTAACATTGTAGTTTTTTTCCGAGTTTTTAAAATAATAATTAATATTGTTAGTTAGCTTTTCCATAAATGCCGTACCTGGGGTAATTGCAGATGTATTCCAAGCAAATTTCGCGGGCGATTCAGCATCTGCACTAAAATGTATATTACTCATAAAATTGGATTTATATCGACGAGTTCGTTGTTGTTCCATCTTGGCGAATGGCGCAACTCCATCAAACGCAATATATATGGTAGTCGTCGGTTGAATAATAGAGATATATTCATCTATTTTGTGAATTACATAATTAATAATAAGAGTATCCAAATCAGAATCGGAAGAGATAGTTCCCGAATTTACTTGTGCTTCAATTGTATGAACGGCGTCGTATACAATCGAATTACAATCCATGAATAGATGATTGAATCGAAACGTGGATTGAGTTTTAAAAAAGCGTAGATTACGAACAATATTCGAATATGTGCGAATGATATGTGAAAAATAACTTGGAATGCCCATTGTATTACAAGTTAGTTTAATAGCGTAGTTACCATATATTATAAATTAATGTTTATATTGGTTTAACTAACAGTCTAACATTTGTGCTAGAACCAAAGAATTAATAAACTCATATTGTATAAATGGTTGTAACAAAAGCAAATGGTAAATACAAAATTACACCAAACACCGCCGAGGATATAAAGAACCTCATATGCATTATGACCGATAAGCTAGGTTATATACAAGAAATAATAAGAAATACAATGTTGTCTATACAAAAAAACAAAACAGATGGGATATTTAGTAATAACGAAGCAAATTTATCAATAAACGTATTATGTAATTTATTCGAAAAGACGAAACATATATCGAGGAACCTAAACTCATCACACAATAAAACAGATATAGACAAACTACTAAGTGATTGTCAAGAGGTAATAGATAAAATATCCTTGATCATTTGTGGTTTTGGCACAAAATATGTCGACGAGTTATTATTTATAAGTTTTGGTACGGAATTTAAGAATATGCAGATACAAGATCCAATTATGAAAAGTAAATTCGACTTGATAAAAAAGTACATCCAACCGACTGGCTATAAAGTCTTTCATTGGAAGCCAACTATGAATATAAACAATATTCCGATTGTATTATGTGCAAACAAGATAACCGACGATGAACTGAATATATCTCAGGCGGCATCATTTGAGTGTTTTGATGTTGATGATGGGGTAAAGAATTTTTGCCAAAGAGTATATGGAATCCGAGTGATTATCCGAAATGAAAAATCAAGAAAGAGTTTGATGATAACCGGCGTAATAGAGGACATTCACATAGATTGTTTTAAAAATAGTTACATAGAAGCCCGTATCGATGAAATGCGAGCGGTTTCGTGTGGTAGGAGACAAATAGAGTCCAGCTTGATTAACCGAATTATCGATACAATGACATTGAAAGATATCTTAATTAATGGAAACAATGATATAATAAAACGAACCTTTTCAATTATCAATGATGCGAACAATGTGAAACAGAACAAGTTAGATACTACAATGAAGACCTTTTTAGAAATGGATATTTACTCACAGCGTGGTATGCTATTAAATTTATTGAGATATGAGAATGATCCAGACGTAAATTACATAAGTTATCTTTTGTATGAGGTGTTGTCATTAAATTCATCTGAAAATAATGAAACGAAACAGATGCAGTTTTTGTATGAAAGTTTGCCGTGGAAAATAAAAATAACATTTAAAGATGTATTGAAAAAATCAATAACCGCCGCGAATGACGTGATGCAAAAATATGAGGTAAGCCAAGTCTCACTCGAACAACAAATATATTTGATGAAAGCAGATGACGTAGTAAAGGAAAAGGCAATGTTAAAATTAAAAGAAATCAAGGGGAAGCCAGATGAAATGGGATTAAAAGCGAAACAATATTTGGAAGGTTTGATAAAGATACCATTTGGCGTGTATAGAGAAGAACCTGCATTAAAAGAAATAAAGATTCTGAATGAGTGGTATCGACGATTATTAAGTGTGGTTCACGCAATATTTCCGACATTTAACATTCGTATCAAAAATATGTATACGGTTCTCGACATATTGAATGGAACAAAGGCAATTATAAAATATTCGAACGAGAACGTTGGACCGATAGTACACAATATGCTAGATAACATGTGCTTAAAACAAATTAATGAAATCATACAACATATAAATTCATACAACAAAATGCATTCGTTTGGTACAAGGCTAATGATATCCAATCAGACCAAGCCAATGCAAATTAATAAAATAATCGAATATATAGACAAAATAAAGCTGGCACGACCAACCGCATTATACGAGTTGTATGACAAAGTAATGACAGAAACATCCTTTTCTCTAACCAGTACAATTGCTGATACCGAAACATTAAACACGAACATAAAGAAGGTAGAGAATACATTAGCCGATGTATTAGATGTATTAGATAGTTCAATATATGCACATAAACACGCAAAGAACCAAATTATGAAAATAATAGGACAATGGATGAATGGAGAACAATCTGGATATTGTTTTGGGTTTGAAGGTTCTCCTGGTGTTGGTAAAACATCATTAGCAAAGAAGGGATTAGCGAATTGTTTAAAGAATGCCGATGGTACTTCACGCCCCTTTTCATTTATAGCATTAGGTGGGTCGTGCAACGGTTCAACACTAGAAGGACACGGTTATACATATATGAATTCAACGTGGGGTAAGATAGTGGACATTCTAATGGACTCAAAGTGTATGAATCCGATCATTTACATAGATGAACTGGATAAAGTGAGTAAAACGGAAACCGGGCGCGAAATAATAGGTATTTTTACTCATTTAATAGACCAAACACAGAATGATACATTTCAAGACAAATATTTCAGTGGTATAAATATTGATCTATCGAAAGCGCTATTTATATTTTCATATAATGATCCAGATCAGATTGACCGCATATTATTAGATCGCATACATCGCATAAAGTTTGAGAATCTAACATTAGATGACAAAATGGTCGTGGTAAAAAAATATATATTGCCGGAAATAAATAAGAAGATGGGGTTTGATAATATTGTAGAAATATCTGATAAAATGATAGAATACATTATAGAAAAATACACGATGGAGCCGGGGGTTAGAAAATTAAAGGAATTATTATTCGATTTATTTGGCGAAATCAATTTAGATATATTGCAAAATGCGACAGACGGAGACATTGAGCTGCCGATAATCATCACCGAAGATAACCTCGAAAATAAGTATTTGACGAAATATCATAAAATAGTAGAACGATCCATTCATAAAACTCCGGAGGTGGGAATGATAAACGGATTATGGGCGAATTCATTAGGAAGAGGGGGTGTAATACCGATACAGACATTATTGTATCCATCATCTTCGTTTTTAGAACTGAGATTAACCGGATTACAAGGGGATGTAATGAAAGAGAGCATGAATGTGGCGAAAACCTTAGCGTGGAACTTAACCCCGAACGAGATAAAAACCGAGTTATTGACCAAATTTAACGAAACAAAATGTCAGGGGCTTCATATCCATTGTCCAGACGGAGCAATATCTAAGGATGGTCCCTCTGCTGGTGCAGCAATAACAGCGGCAATATATAGTATTTTTAACAATAAACAGATACATAACGACCTTGCAATAACTGGCGAAATCAATTTACAAGGCGAGGTGACTGCGATAGGAGGATTGGATATTAAATTGTCTGGTGGAATTCGTGCTGGAATAAAAACATTTTTGTACCCTGAATCAAACCATCGAGATTTTTTGGACTGGAAGAAAAATCGGAAGGTGCCAGACGGAATAATGTTTCATAAAGTATCAAATATTCAGGAAGTATTTAATTATGTTTTTATGTAATTGCTCAACAAACAAATATACAAGTATATTATAGTAAAAATCGAATGGAACTAAATTTACTGGTATTTGGATACTTATTTCTTCGACTAGCACCATTTGTATTAGCATGTTTTTTCACATTAGCATCAATATTTAATCAAGATTATAAAGGAGTAATTTATTTAGCAGGTCTTATACTTTCATCGACATTTGTAATAATGAGTTCTAATTTGCCTGTCATAAATATGCTTACTCGTCCGGAAAATTCGCCGGAAATTTGTAGATTGTTTACGATAGGTCAAACAGATGACATATCCGGACTTCCATTGGGTCAATCTATGCTAACCTACACGTTTGGATATTTATTGTATTCAATGATCAAAAACGGTTTAGTAAAATCAAATATCCCTACAATGTTATTTTTTCCACTATTAATATTATTTGATTTTGGGTGGAACGTGACAAATAGCTGTTATACATATGCTCAATTACTTACATCTGCAACATTTGGTGGTTTAATTGGTTGGTTCTGGGCATATATGGTATCAAATAATGGAAAAAATAATGATAACTTATATTTCACCAGTCTTGCCGAGAAAGAAACTTGTAGCAAACCAGCAAAATCAACGTTCAAATGCAATGTATACAAAAATGGGAAATTAATATCCAAAAACATCGGGGGTTAAAAGATTCTTTTTCATACAGATAAAATTATAAATGATTGTTATAATTTTATTTTTACATCTTTGAATATGTAAGTTCGCACAAAAATATCGAAAATGTAAATCAATAAATAGGAAGTTACAAGATAAAAATTGAATATGAAATATGTTATTATACAAATCTACATATACAAAATATAATACTCATACTATGCATATCCCGTTAGTTATCGTAATCGGCATAGTAATTATTCTAGGAATGATAGTAGATGCAAATGCCAAGGCGAGAGTGCATAGTGAATATACGCGTCGTCGATGGGCATCCAGTCAAAATACAGCATTTAGTATGTTTAATGAATTGCCAATAGGAGTGCATTATGAATACTATAAGCGACGACGTCAAATGTTATATGATCGATATGCATCAGTAGTTAAATTACATAATGATCTAACTACAAAAAAACATAGACAAAAGTCAGCATTAAATGTTAGACATTACGTTCGACACTGATCACAATGGATAAATACCCAAACCAGACCGAATGAGTGTTGCTTCCATCATCCGCCTACTCCTTGTATAATTTTATTCAAAATGTTCGATGTTATCAATAATCCATTGTTTAACTATTTTTACTACTCGTTGTCTATGCATTTCATCTGCAATCAAATGAATATTTCGCGTTTTTTCTTGGTAAAACAACATAAAGTTGTTAGTAATCGCTTTATAATTGCCATTGCTGTATGTTTGATCTAAATCCGAATATTGAAAGATTTTAAGTTGTTTCCGTGCATTTACTGAATTGTGAAAAACAAATAGAAATTTTTTCATATCATCTTTGGTTTGAATAGACTGGGGGTTGATTTTAGATAAATATTCTCTAGCGTGGTTTGAACATATTGAACAAGGCAAGTTAGTACAAATTATTGAAATGATGCGAAACATATCTGCACGAATTTGGTTGAACGAGGTTTCCTTGACCTTTTCCGCCATTGTATGTAAATATAACCAAGTTGGGGGACCCCATCTCATTTGCGGGGTTTTAGTCGCAGGCGGTGGTGCAATAACATTCGGAGTATTCACAATCTGCTTTAATGCATTTCGTCTTGATCCCATAAAATGACTCGTTGATTGAATAGTATTTGAATTTAATTGTTGTTTGCTCATAAAAAACATATTCATGTAACTGATAATATATATGATTTGATATAAAAAAGTCGTCAATATGACCTATTAAAATATATTTCCAAAATATATAAAAATATATATTTATTATACTTAATGGAAAATAAACAACAATTAATAGATAGTATAAAAGATTGGGTAAAATTAGACAATGAGATACGAAAAATACAAACTGAATTAAGTGCGCGCAAAAATGAAAAAAAGAAGGTCTCGTTAAAGCTGATGGAAACAATGAATTCAAATGAGATAGATTGTTTTGATATTAAAGATGGACAATTGTGTTATAACAAACGTAGTGTAAAAAAACCAATTACAAAGAAAGCGTTATTTGACATTCTAACTAAATATTATAAAGGAGATGTAACACAGGCAACCGAAATGAATGAGTATATCATCGAAAATCGCGAAGAGGTAGTTAAAGAAACACTTGTTCGCAAAATTGCAAAGGATGCTACACCATAAAATTATGTTAAACCGAATTCAGGAATTGAATATCGACCATGTTGCAATTCATATCTCGCAACAATTCGTGGATTTTCTGTATCAGACATAACATCTTCTGTGCTATATACATTATTTGAATCATCAATATAATAAACGATACCACATATTTCGCGAGCAACTAGTTCAACTTTACGTTTTGCATTTTCAGTGGATGACGATCCGTTGTTACACGAACCGATTAACCCGTGAGGTATGCCCTTTACGTGAGTTCCACAAAATTCGTGCGCATCCATTCTGCGTCGAGTGCATTGTTCGCCATTTGCGCGCTTTGCATTGCATCGATTCACCACCGGAACTGCATTTTTTATGCGCTTGCGTTTGCAAACATCTTCCTTTTCAAAAACTAAACGTTCATAGTCATATACAAATCCGACTAATTCCGCACTTTTGTCTGTTTCTTTAAAATTTAACTTATTGATCTTATCACGTACAGAGTTCTTAAACTCAGTGATATATGTTTCGAACTTATTATTGAGACGTTTTTCCATTATGAAGAACGGGATGAGAGTTGTTTCCGTAACAATATAGTCAAACGTTTTATTCAATTTTTTGCATACACTGGAAATTGTATGCAAAATGCAGTCATTTAATCCCAACTTGGGGGACGCTGTTTTTTCCCACCATCATATGAAACCGCCAAATTTTCAGAGACGAGCCATTGATTTATATGTAAATCGCCAAGATAAACATCTGCTAAAATTCGTCCATATTTTTCATTAGATACGTTACGTAATTCTACAATCTTTCCATATATCATTTCGTGCAATAAATCTCTCACGTTTTTCGCTAATTCTTTTTCTGCTTGCGTTTTTCCTCTAATTTCAGGAGTATCAATGCCATCTAAACGAACCGAAAACCTATAAATTGGACCATCTGTATTCGGAAATTTTGCCGCAATTGTAATCGAATCCCCATCATAGACCTTTACCACCTTTCCATACTGGATTGGAAAGACGAATGTCACAGTATCCTTATATTCAATATTTGTCAGGTAATCAGTTTCACTCATATTATGTAATATAGTATGAGAAGTTTTTGTATGTATATTGAACGTATCATTGCAACAACCGAATATATTTCCCATTGAATCGTGTAGTTTTACCAGTTACACTACACGATTGCCTTAATCAATTTTACAGTGATAAAAAAATGTTGTAATAATAAGAATAATTATGATGATCGATTAAAACATTCCCTGAACCTTTTTAAAGAACTCCTGTAAATCGACACAAGATGATCTCAAACAATCCCTTACGTGTTGTGAGCTAGATGGTTTTTCAAATGCAATCCTGAGGGTACTGTCATCATTGTGCGGGTGAAACTTCTTAAACCCACAGAATGTAAACGACTTGTCACCAATATAATATTTGTTATACAATACATATTCAAGAGATTTGCCAATAGTATAATCTTCATTTTCCAAAATAATATCATAGCAGTTTTCCATAGTAGTCTCGCTATTTAAAATTGGGACAGTTTTTGAATCAATCATTTGAATAAGTTCAAACATCTTTTTATACAAGACAGTGCAAGCCTTTTTTACGATAGCACGATTTTCAAATACGCCGATTGTTTGAATTACAAAATCAAAACTGTCAGGTATGTATGATCGTTGAGCGTCTAACAGATTAAAATTGCGTTTTTGGAAAGCGATTTCTGCCTCAGTTAATTGTTCCGAACGCAAGGTATCCTCGCGATCTTCCCATATTTTCTTTGCAACAGCAACATCTGGTGTGTTTCCATAAGAACATTTTGATACTACATTAAACATGCCACTTTCTTTTGCCGTATGAATGGAAAATTCTGCGGTTAGCTTAATTCGCTCGCCAGGAATAGAAGTGCCTATTTTTGGGCGAATACGAGCAAAATCAATAAACATATTTGTCTTAGGGCAAGGGGGGAACATTTTACGTGTTTCTTCGGATGTTATATAATTGCCGTTTGCCTTATTCTTTACTTTAAAATGTTCTGTGGTAACAATGATCATATTATCCGTCTCATTTTGCATATCTAATTCAAGGACATAGTTACCAGGCAATGTATCTAAGTCGTCGGTGTGAATCGGAATACAACTCAATCTTTGTTTTAAAATTTCATTATGTAATCTAGTAGTATTAATTGGTATGGTGCATTGTCCATCAACGTGTGTATCTGTATAAAATACTACGGTAGGAATATCAGATAATATTGTTCGGCGAATCGCATTGGCTAAACTAACATTCACACCACTTAATGTAAATTTATATACATCGCCTTCCTCCGAAATGTTAGATATCTTTGGGTCCATTATATAAAATAGGTGCCTATAATTTTATATCATTATACAGAGGAATGTTTTATTCAATTTTCTAAACATCTTCTTCTGTATCGTCATCTAAAACATATTCATTTATAAACTCGGTTCTCTCGGATGGCGTTAATAATCCCCAAATAAATCGAGAATGTCGCAAGTAACTTTTAGGAGAACAAGTTACTTGATTGCAAATAGCTAGATTTTGAATATAGGTGTCATCTTTTGACTGCAACGAAATAAACCGACGTAGTATATGCATACATTTTGGAAGGTGGTAATTTACGTTACCGGTGTTTGTTCGGCGATGAATAACATCACAATAATGAACAATATCATTAAACAAAATACTACTAGTATAATGGTAAGCAAATGTGTTATCTAATAACGAAAAATCAGTTGAAAAACTTCGAACATCCAACATTAGTTCTTTTGGCTGCAGCTGATATGTATATGGTATAATGCATCTATGCACGAGGTAATACGGCAAATATTTCATAATATTATATTCCATTCGATACAATATATACAAACTTATGTATATATTGTTTTCTAATACATTTATGCTAGCTGCTGCATAGGTGCATTAAGATATCATCATCATAGCAATCATTAAAAACAGTAATACTATGGGAAATAATACTAATGCCCAAGCAAAACTGGTTGCTCCACCGCGGCATATAATATTTAATAACCACGTCCAGAATAATATGTATATCAACTTAATGACAAATATCATACTGGTGTTTGATACTTCACAACTATAAGAGCCTAAACAATATAAGTTTACATTGCCTAGATTTTGCACTACCATTAACGCTAATGCGATTCCTGAAATGACCAGATACACATACGCAGGTGTGCATAAATCTTTCAATCCTACAAACGACATAATTCAACACGTATATAGTTAAATTATATATTTATTCATAGCTAAATGTAATATATTATACCAACGGAGGTGAGTGAATGCCATACGTATTTGCGACGGGTTGATTGTAGACCGCTGGATCAACTACATTTGTGTTTGTTAATAGCTTATACATTCCATTTACAGAGTTTGCATCACCAAACGAACTTACCGCGTTATGCGGCGCGTACATTGATGATCCCCCAACAAGTTTTTGTGTGCGTTTCTGGCGGTGACGCTTCCCCCCAATCAGTCTGGATGACATATTGGTATTATCTACTCGATTTCCATCAGAAAGAGGATAATAATGATCCTTGGACAATCCATCTAAATTACTTTCACCTGCGACAGCACCTCCTCCTTGTGGTTTATCACATCCACAATCACCACCGCGCATTTTGCGTGAAGGTCCTTTGCGAACCTTTATGCGTTTTCCAGTTTTTCGACTTGATTTTCGAGAACGCTTGAGTTTATTTTTAAGTGTCTTTCGTAAGTTAGGCATTTATATAGTATAATCATAAAAAATAACCTAATAATTATATAATCAATATATACGCACTCTATTCGATATCTACATGCGTAAGCATATGACGACGACAACAAACATTATTTAATCCTAAATTATCCAGAACTTCTCCCTCTGGCGTTTTTCCTACATTATTCTTTGTTAAATAGACTACTTTATCTACTGACAGCCCGCTTGTGGTTTTAATTCGTCTAACTTCTGCCTGATAATAACGATATTTGTCAGCTAGAACGTTTCCGCAAGTAAAACATTTTACTGGAATGATCATTGTAACTTATTTAGTTATATAAAACTACTGGTTATTTTATCATAATGTATTGAACGGTTTAATTCAATTTTCTAATTGTAATTGTAAGTGGAAAAATATATGCATATATAATAAAATATGAACAGAATATTGCGGATATTCATTAGCGTAGTATTAATTATTGTATTGTTTTTTGTCACGTCGTCTTCTTGTATTACATATGAAAACTTTGAAACAGACCAGACCGCCGCCACACCAAATATGGCAAATACTCCGGCAGAAGAGACTCCTTTTGAAACCGCGGCATCTAGTACTCAACTCACTGAAACCGCGGCAGCTAGTACCCCCCTCTCAGATACAGACGTGAGAGGGGTTGCATTTGTCGCTGGTCCAGACGGAAAAATGACTTCATTACAACCAACAGGAGAACTAGGCGGATCCCCTACTTACTATGAACCCGGAACATATAAGTTTGGATCTGCAACATATGTCCCGACATACGAAGATAGTATATATTTAAGCAAAACTACTGGCAAATCAACTCTATCAAGTTACCTAGATGAAGCTTCTATAAAAGGAGGGTCTTGTTCATATTACAAAAATCAGCCAGACAAATTGGAGGAAATGTGTATGGCAGTAGATAAAAACAATTGTGGCGCAATGTCGTGTTGCGTTTTACTAGGTGGTTCAAAATGTGTAAGTGGTAACAAACTTGGTCCATATAATAAGTTAAATTATGGTGACATTACTGTGAGAGACAAAGACTATTACTATTATATGGGAAAATGTTATGGCAACTGCAAATAATTTGTTTATTATCAATCATAATATAATAAACAACTAACTATGTAACGAACAATCATTATTACAATAAAATGTAACCTTTCGTCGTCTTTTTCTTTTTATTTCCTGTTTCAGCACCGGGTGCGTGCATTTTGTCGTGACATTTTTCACAAACAGTTAATAGATTTGCAGGATGATTTTTATGAATTCCGCCAATAAAACCATTTTTATCAGCATCTTTTTGTTGTAGTAAATGATGGGTTTCTTCTCCGATGCTCGTTTTGCATATCTCGCATTTACTACGAATCTTACGTCTATTATAGACGGATGGTTCGCTTGACAATTCCCCACGGGAATCTGGGTAGTATTTGTTCCGAATAGAGTAGGCAATTTCCAAAAAATCATCTCCGAGATATAGCGATTTACATACTTCTAATCCATATATGCGCGGTCCAGAACCATCTTTTAATAGACGATCATATATTAGACAATCATTTTGACGATCATAAGTAACTTCCATATGTTTCAATCCTAACTTGGGCATTTCCTTCACTTCGCTATATTCGGTAACTTCGTGAAAATGAGTAGCAAATATATAGGAACAATTTTTCTTGTTTAGCTCCATTAAGCCGGCTACAAAAATACTTAAAGCTGATTCCATTTCTGTTCCTGAACATAATTCATCTCCCAGAACCAAACTATTATCGTCGGTCATTTTTAATATAATTCGCAATTCTGACATTTCAACCGCAAACGTAGATAACCCTTTAAATATATTATCGTTGCCAAGTATGCGCGAGAAAATCGCCGTATATGGCTTATATATAAAACCAGAACAAGGCACAAATAAACCAGACTGCGCCATAATAACAGCTATTCCCAACGCGCGTATTAGACTCGTTTTTCCAACTGCATTTGTGCCGTAGAGTAGAAACCCGTTAATATCATCCTCCATTCCGATCGAGATATCATTTGCAACGTATAATTCGTTTTGTTGGATATGTTCAATTAGACAATGTCGTAGTCCAGATGCATTCACATAGGATTTAACCGCAGTAGTGTCTATTGATGGTAAGCAATAATTATATGTTTTTGCAATATGTGCCTTGCACGTAATAACATCCAGTTTTGCAATAAATTTGGAGGATTGTTCTAATTCAAGAAATAGTTCTAAAACCATTTTCGCAATTATTTCCAAATAAACTTTTGCAATTGCACTATTCATCTTTTCTTTATATATTAAGATTTCGCGTGAAAGGAAATTTATTCGTTCTGATTCAATTGTGCTGATAGTGCTGGATGATTTCACAAATTTAAATTGGTCGACTTTGAGATTATTGTCTTCAGCATATAAAACACCTTCTGAAATTGGCAGAGGAGAGAGGGAGTCTTGTAATGGTCGATTTGATGACATCATTTGATTTACAATTACCCTGGAATTTGGTAATGGAATCTGTGGGCTTAGATTCGGCACAAGACCTTCCTGTTTCATCATATATAACCTCAGATTATTTGCACGTTTTGTAGTAATTTGTAAAAATAATCCGGACTTTTCAGTTTCGTGAATTTTTATATATTCTGTATCAGTGGTTTTTTCGTGGTGTCTCATTACATCATTTAAATATTCTTGAATGCACTTAAACTCCTTAATATAGCTTTGGTAGGTTGTCATAATTGTATCTAGTTCGGAAGAAACGCCAGGAGCAATTATATTGTTTGTAAATACATTCATTGAATTCGCGTCTTTGCACACATCTAATATAAAGTGGTTGCTAAGAAAATCAGTTATTTTGCTGCATATGTCCTGAATATAGTTAAAACTGTGTTGTCTATTTTGTATTTCAAAAAATTCCGAACATAAATATTCACAAATGGTTGGGTTTTCATATAAACACATATTCATTTGTTGAATGGCGTTTATGCTTTCATATAAATGATAAATACTACTTGGATAGATTTTGATAGAAACTAACTGCCGACATATTTTTTCAATATCACGCACATTATTCATTAATTTTCTAAATGCATCTACATAATGATTGCAGTTATCTGATAAAAACTCGGATGTCATTCTATATTCATCTTGCAGCCATTCTTCGTTAAACGTTGGATTAGTTAGTTGATATTGGAACGTCCTTCGCCCCATCGGAGTTGCGCATTTATTTAACAGCGATAATACAGAGGATACATTGCCATATTGTTTGCTGTTTGATATATTGTCATCAATTATATTGAGCTGATTCAATGTATGATTTGCCAAAATCATTCTGGTTGAGGTGTTATCAAATTCGGGTATAGATATACGTTTCACCAAATTTTGGTTATGTTCTTGAATAAAATTTAATAAGTAACAGAATGCTTGGGTTGCTATCTCGTCACGTTGAAATTCGCTACAAATATTGTAAGTTTCCTCATTATAAAAAGAGGCAATAATTTGTTTGATATATGTTTGTTCGGAACAACGCTTTATTTTTTTATGTTGCACCTTGTTTTCTTTGTCCGTTGTATTTACATAATGTATTGCGTTTGTTTTTATGCCCGAATATTGAACTACTTTATGCAATTCATCTCCGGCAAAGGGTGAAATTAATATTAATTCACTTGGTGAATAGACGGATAAATATCTTTCTAATTCGTCAAACGTGGTTGTGTTCATTATAAACTGAGATTGATATTGAAATACAGATGATTTGCCTGTAAAAATGTTAACTACTGAAACGCCATATACAATATTGTCGCGTGTGTTTGATTTCATAATAGGGGATGTCCGACCAAATGGTTTATGTAGTTCCATCCATATGCACATAATATTATTCGTCATTATAGGAGAAATGTCGGTTTCACACGAGAGTAATGTTCCAGGTGAATATACCTGATCGAAAACGCGTTTAATTGTTTTGCCTACCTTTTCTTGTATAAATACGGGAACTGTATATCCGTATTCAGCTAACTTCGTCAAATACTTGTCAATTGTATAGTCACGAAATCCAGCCATCAGTACCTGAGAATTATCAAACGACGCCTTTTTTTCGGAGACATTTAATTGACATATCTCAGACAATTCTGATATGCAACTTCCATAAATATCACCTGTCTCGGTACGTTTTAATCCATATATTTCAAAAAATGCGCCTACTTGTAATAAGACGACTGTCTTTGGACCATATTTTGTTTTGTATTCGTTTGTTAATCGGAA
>Ga0222714_10003074_pt1 | contig 17236 bp, 18 predicted proteins | sample C33_3DmetaG_FD_165048 | JGI IMG/M metagenome (GOLD analysis project Ga0222714, IMG submission 165048) | Estuarine water microbial communities from San Francisco Bay, California, United States - C33_3D | ecosystem: Environmental > Aquatic > Marine > Unclassified | place: USA: California...
TATGTGCATATTTAGTCAGAGGAATTGTAGCCGTTCTTAAATTTGTAAATAAAATAGGTAAACCTTAGTAGGGGAGGAAATGATTCCGTCATTTCCACGTCAATGGTCACCACGTTCAGTCCGGCCCATTGAAATTGGAATCGGACTCAAGATGGTCCCACCCGCAGAAAGGGGCAAGTGGCTCCGTAGGGCGCTGGACGGCGCAGGGCCTACATATATAAAGGTGGGTCAGTTCATCAGTAACCGCCCGGACATTTTCGGAAAGGAATTCTCACAGGACCTGGCACCCCTACGAGACAACGTGTCCCCAGTTGATTTTTCTGAATTTCAATCTAAAATTCCAAAAGAGGTCACAAACGTCGATCCGGTTCCGATAGCGTCCGCGTCCATAGCCCAAGTTCATCGAGGAAAATTGAAGAATAAGAATATTGTTTTAAAATTCAAGAGACCCGGAATTGAGGCACAGATTAAAGAAGACCTAGACCTGATCCGAAATGGTACGAGCCTCTTGTCCCTGATCCCCAATTTCGGGCTCGAAGCCGTCAAGCCATGGCTCAAGGAGTTTGAACAGGGTCTACTGGCCGAGCTTGATTTTAAAAGGGAAATCAGGAACATAGCCCTGTTCAGGGACATGTACCGGGACCGGGATGACGTGAAGATCCCTCGGCCCTATTCCAAGTTGTCAAATGAAGATGTCATAGTCATGGACTATACACCCTCTAAGAGTATTAAGGCTCCCTTCAAGGCTGAAAGGCTCATCAATATGTTTCTGGAGCAGTTGCTTTATGAAGGGGTCATACACGGGGACCTTCACACGGGAAACCTAGGGCTCTCATCGAACTCTTTGGTCCTCTATGATTTCGGGAACATCATCAAGGTGACGGACACGTACAAGACGGCGATACGCGACTTTGTATATGGCGTCCAGACGAGCAACGTTGATGCGGTCATGGACAACATGGTGCGTATGGGTATGACCGTCCGTGATCGTGAGGTGACGAAGATTTTTGTTAAACAGTATTTCGATTACCTGAATACACTTGATTTGACGTCGTTTACGGTGAACTCCCCGGAGATTCGTGAAAAGGCGGCCAAGGTTCCTGTTGAGTTGGACCCTACGACCCTTGTAATTTTAAGAACATATTCGTTACTAGAAGGCCTGGCAAAGGAGCTGGATCCAAAGTTTTCGTACCAAAATATAATCACTAAAAACGTGGAGATGTTGTTTTTGGATCTCGAGTATATTTTGTACAGAATTCAAAAAGATTCTACGAGTTGAAGTGGTTATCATGGATCCACTGATCGACCGAGTTTACAAACAAACACGTCTCCCAAATAGAGCCGACCTGCGGACACCAGAGACGGTCCACCTTGACCCCTTGATTGAAATGGATAGGGTGCCAGTTTGGTAGGTGTCTCGCCGTGGTCAGGTTCTGCAACGAGTCGTCAACGAAAATATGAGTCAAGTGCTTCTGAAACTGGGTATACATGTCGGCCTCCGGCTTGAGAGGGCACTTAGTGGCATCAGAACCCGAGCACATGATATGGATATCATCACTAATCGCACGGGCCACGGGACCGGCCCATTCGATTGGTGAATTCGTGAAGAGCGTAACCTTCCAATCCTTCTTTGTCAGCTCGTGAATCTCCTTGGCTTCGAGCTGAAACTCCGTCCCGTAAATGACCTCGGCGAGGTGCTCCAAGAGGCGCTTGTCGTACACCTTTTCGTTGAAATCCCTTGCGTCAATCTGGAAAGCCTTTTGGAGTCCACGAGCCGTGTGGCCATGTGTCAGGTACAGGAGCTTGTTGACGTCCCGTGGGCTCTTCGCCTCGGGGAGTTTCGAGGCTACATATTTGACACAGTTGTCCTTGACGTGCTCGAGCAGGAGGCGGTCACGCACGAGGACGCCGTCGATGTCAAGCAGCAGGGACTTTACGGCCATTTCCAATTTAAATGTTCTATTACTTTAAATGTTCCGTGGTCTCCGCGCCCTTTTTACTCGCAAACCCAAGTCGGCGCCGCGTCGCAAGTCCCCGAGCCCAAAGCGGCGGACACCCACCCCCAAACGGAGTGTGCGTCGCACGTCACCAAGCGTGAAGCGGTCAGGTGCCCTTGGCGCCAACTGGTACGGCGGCCGCAGTTATATCGGCTCCATGGGTCCTCTGATGCGTGTGGTGACGGCGCGTCGTTAAGTCACATAAAGCCACCAACCTCATTAAAACTACAATGGCACTCAATGTCACTAAGCTGGTACCTCATGCAATTCTGCCTGCGCGTTCAACCCCAGGTGCCGTTGGCTATGACCTGTTCAGCACTGACAATTACGTCGTACTCCCTGGTCGCCGCGTGGTCGTCTCGACGGGAATCACGGTCAATCTCCCGTCAGGAACTTATGGACGCATTGCACCTCGCAGCGGACTGGCCGTGAAGCACGGTCTCGACACTCTTGCGGGTGTCATCGACCCCGACTACACAGGTGAGGTCAAGGTGGTTCTTCAGAATCTGGACGTCAACCAGCCATTCGTCATTCGTCCGGGGTACCGTATCGCTCAGCTGATTCTGGAGCAGTGCATCACACCTGAGGTCAAGGAGGTGCCATCGGAGAACACAGGGCTTGTGACTGAGCGCGGCGCGGCTGGTTTCGGATCCACTGGTATTTAATTCTGGACTAAAATTAGATGAACTTCGTGACCTATATCATTCTCGGGGTTTTGGGGGTTTTCCTAGCAGGTGCAACAATTCAAAAAATCATGCAAACTGACTTTTTCAGGTACAGAGGTTCAGATAAGTTGGTTCTTTTTCTAACACGGGATATATCTGATGAAGGGCGCCAATACGGGCCACGCGTTTTTACATTCTGGAACCTTTCGCACATTCTTTATTTTGCTCTGGGTTCATACCTTTTCCCTGAGCGGCGACTCTTACTTTGGACCATGGGACTCATATGGGAACTGCTTGAAGATGGCGTCGGGGTCATGAACCCGTTGGACATTTTATGGAACACAATAGGCATTTTAATTGGTGCCGCACTTAGAAACGTGCGGCCCTAAAAAGACAATGGTACAGTTCCAGGCTGTCGCATGGGACGGCCAGGATCAGGACGATCAATTTACGATCAGAATTTTTGGTCGTGCCGAGGATGGCAGGTCCGTCTCCCTCGGGACGAAGTTTAATCCGTACTGTTTCGTCAAGACGGAGAAGAATGTAAAGGATTTTATCAAGAGCACGTTTTGGCGTGGCCTCGTGTCCTGTGAGGTTCACAGAGGCAAGGACTTGTGGGGGTTCCAAAACGGTGAGCTTTCGCGCTTTTACCGGGTCGAGTTCAAGACGCACCGTGCTCTCAGAAGCTTCGCATACTGTGTGGAAAACAACAAACATCCTGAACTCACGGGGTGTCGGATGTACGAATCAAATATCGATCCCGTCCTGCGTTTCATGCACGTGTCTGGGTGTACTTCAACGGGATGGATCGACCCTGGACTCTGTGAACCCGACGCCGAGTCTACGTGTGAGGTGAACCTCTGGGCACCCAACTGGCGATTCGTGACCCCTCTTGACCGGGACGGTCTAGCACCTCTGAGAATCATGTCGTTCGACATTGAGTGTTACTCGAGTACGGGCGCTTTCCCGGATCCTAAAAACCCTCGTGACGTAGTGTTCCAGATTGGTATGACGACCAAAGCGTTTGGGCAAGACGGGTATCTGGACAGAAAGTGCTTGTGCCTCAAAGAAACGGCAGGACCTGATGTGGAGTGTTTCAATACCGAAAAGGAACTCTTGGAGGCGTTCGAAAAGTACCTCATCAAGACGGATCCTGACATCATCACGGGCTGGAACATCTTCGGATTCGACTTGGAGTTTCTCATCATACGAGCAACAATTCACTGCGGTCTAAGCCCCGTGTGGGGCCGGATCCGAGGTGACGTGGCGACCCTGGTCGAAAAGAACCTGAGTTCGAGTGCGCTCGGGAACAACGAGCTCAAGATGGTGCCTATGAAAGGCCGGTACGTCTTTGACTTGTTTCAGGACATCAAGCGCGAGCACAAGCTTGAGAGCTACTCACTGAACAACGTATCCAAGCACTTTCTGAAAGATCAGAAGAATGACATGCCGGTCAAAGAGATTTTCAGCCGGTTTGCCGAGGGTGATCCCATTCGACTCGGAGAAGTGGCCCAGTACTGTATCAAGGATACGGAACTGCCTCATGCAATCATGGCCAAGGTGTGCCAGATTCAAAACCTCGTGGAGATGGCCAAGGCGTGTTGGGTCCCTCTGGCTTTTTTGAGTGAACGTGGGCAACAAATCAAGGTGTTTTCACAAATGGCGAAGAAAGCTCGGGAACTGAACTTTGTGATTCCGACGTTCAAGAGGACAAACGGACCGGACGAAGGCAAGTACGAAGGCGCGACGGTTCTCGAGGCTCAGACGGGTGCTTATTACGGGCCAATCACAGCACTGGACTTTGCGTCCCTGTACCCGAGCATCATGTGTGCGCACAACTTGTGCTACTCGACGCTGGTGATGAATGACAAGTACGACAATTTACCGGGCGTGTCGTACGAAGAGTTTGGGCCTCACAGGTTTGCTCAGGGAGTGGTTTCCCTTCTCCCCACAATCCTCACGGACCTCAAGGCGTATCGTAAAAAGGCGAAGAAGCTCATGGCGGCCGCAGAAGGGACTCCCATGGAGGCAGTGTACAACGGTCAGCAACTGGCATACAAAATTAGCATGAATAGTATTTACGGGTTTACGGGCGCCTCAAAAGGCATGCTGCCATGTGTAGCCATCGCCAGTACAGTTACAATGCGTGGGCGTCAGATGATTGAAGAGACCAAGAATTACGTGGAACAAAACTTCCCGGGAGCAAAGGTGAGGTATGGGGATTCGGTGATGCCAGGCACAAAGGTTCGGGTAATGGATCGACTGGGACGTGATATCCGGGTTTGCATAGAAAACCTTGCCGTTGCATGGGAACCGTATCCAGGTTTTCTCAAGGATGGTACCAACAAGGAGAAGTCTGAGATTAGCGGATGGAAATCGTGGACACACAAAGGATGGATGCCTATTCGCCGCGTCATCAGACACAAGTGCCAAAAGAAGATTTACAGAGTCAAGTCGCCGTATGGAACCGTGGATGTGACTGCAGACCATTCATTGATGGACACAAACCTCAATCTGATTAAACCAAACGAGGTTGAGCCTTCAATAGAGCTGCTACACTGTGATGATGCAATCTTGTTGAATTCTGAACCAAATTCGGTTGAGTTGATTCATGACTCGTGGGATGGCTACGTCTATGACCTCGAGACCGATGCTGGAACTTTTCAGGCTGGCGAGGGGTTCTTGATTGTCAAAAACACCGACTCTGTAATGGTTGAGTTTGATGTCCAAGGACGCAAAGGTCAAGATGCGATAGATTACAGTTGGCAACTTGGTGAACAGGCTGCTGAACAGTGTACGAAACTCTTCAAGGCGCCTAATGATTTAGAGCTTGAGAAGGTCTATGCACCGTACGTACTTTACAGTAAAAAGCGGTATGCGGCCAAGATGTATGAAGGCGCGTCAAACAAGGATGGAACTCCGATCTTGAAAGAGGACGGAACACGACTTGTCAAGTTTAAGAAGATTGACGTCAAGGGTCTCCAAGTGGTCAGGCGTGATAGTTGCCCTTACGTTCGGGAGACGCTCAAGAAACTTCTCGAACTCATTCTCGAGTCGAGCGATCCAAGACCGGCAATTGAACTTGCCCGTGAAGCCGCCAGAGACCTCATGCAAGGCAAGGTGTCTATGGAAAAGCTTATGATGAGTAAGCAACTCGCGGCCGAGTACAAGGTCCCGACGCCTCACGTGACGGTCCGGGACAAGATCAGGGCTCGAGCACCGGGTTCCGAGCCTCAACAGGGAGACCGTGTGGCGTTTGTGATTGTCAAGGGTGACGGAAAAATGTACGAAAAGGCTGAAGACCCTGCATGGGTCAAGGAGAAGGGTACACCACTCGACTATCAGTACTATTTCACGAATCAGTTCAAAAAGCCGGTACAGGACCTACTTGAACCTCTCGTGAGTGTTGATCAAATTTTCGACAAAAAATTCATGGCCAAGACTGAGAGTACGTCGGAAGTGGCTGCGCGAAAGGCGTTCTTGGCCATGTTTTCAAAAAAGGCTACATAAACCCACCAAGCGCTGAAAACACAAGTACAAATGGAGCAACAGATTCTCCAACTCATAGAAGAGGAGGTTTCACGAAGAGTCGGCCTCCGAATATCTGTCGTTCTCGAGTTTATCGCCAAGACGTATCAGTTGCCCATTGAGCAACTCGTGAAAGATACGTCTGCAATCGAGTGTGTTTTTTGTAAAGGAATTTTGAAGAGCAAACGACGATGTCTGAAGCAGCCACTCGAAAACGGTTACTGTGGTTTTCATCAGTGTCAGGTTCCTAAACCAGTGCCTAAACTGGTCGAAAGGGTCAAGGCACCTTGGGAAGCCTAGTTAGAGGTTTGGAACCTCTAAAAAAGTAATGAGCAAGTCGGAGATTCTTCTGGCCAGTCTCTCCAAATTCTTTGATGTACCAGAGAATCGCGAAAAGCTTCACGATATTCTGGGACACCGCAAGGGTATTTCCCTTCGCAAACTCGAGTGGTTCGTGACCAACTATGCCAAGGCGAACCACGTGACGTACACGACACCCACTGGGAAGATGGTCACGGTTCACGTAGCCTACAAGTCGAGTCTGGACGGGTACAGCAAGAAGCTCTTTGACCCGTTTTGCCGGACGGAGCGTGTAGAATTCCAGGGATTTACGACGACGTGCGCCCAGCTCAACTTCCTGAAGTGGTGTATCCAGAACGGAATCATCGAGTATCTGGAAAAGGCTCCAGCTATTAAACATAAGGAAGACGAGCAAAGCCGCCCTGAAACTCCAGAAGCGTGTAGCCATAGTAAAACATATACAAATTGTATCCCTGTGTAATCTGAGACGCGTAGCTCGGGTTGAAAACCAGGGTCAAGGTTGTCGTCTGTGAATTCAATTTTGAAAAGTTTAGGTACCCACCCTGGTTATATTCCTTGGGCGTGAGACCGAACGAATAACTATAAATACTCTTTGAAGGTATGGAAAGTCCATGCTCCAAAGGCTGCTTGAACGTGTAGTACAGCGACCCTTGGAACGTGCTCAGAATGTCCACGTTGTTGAGCGTAATCTTGGCAGTGTCTATGACGTCTACGTAGTTGGACACGCCCGACGGGAAGTTGAGCTGGACGCCCGTCTGGATGTATTGGGTCGTGTACCCGTAGTTATATCGCGAGTCTGAATAAAGACCAGTCGTGACGTCTTCGTAATTTTTGTTCCTGAAAAACCACGCGAGGGTCTGGACAGGGAATGAGGCGGTGAGCTGGAGCTGTGGGTTTCCGGCCGAAAAGGTCAGGGTCGATTCTTTCTTGACGCGATTCACTATGTATTTGAGAGGCGTGTTGGTATAGTACAGCTTTTCTGCATTTTCAAGTAAAATTTCCTCCGTCACGAGCTTGGGCAGGACCAAGTCAGTCGCGTGGGGCGCGGCCACGTTACACCACCAGGTGTTTGGTTGAAAAGTGAACCGTACGTACAGGCGCTGGTTCCACATCGCGCACAGGGGAAAGTAGGGTCGGCGGAGACGCTCGTCATCCTGGTCGTTATGGGACTTGCGTCGACAAAAGAAAAACTCGAGGGGGATGATGTAGTCTGTCGCCACTTGAGAGTTGATGTTCGAACTACCGACAGCCTGAAACATACCCGTCTGTTCATCAGCATCCAAGAATATCTGATCACGGATAATGTACCAATCGTCGTAAAGAGTTTCGATGACTGTCTCGTTGACCAGCAAATCAACCTGCTTTATCAGCGCTCGGCCTAACTGTGCTGAGTATTGAGAACCAGCTGGAAGTGCAGGCATGGTCACCTTAAGGTACATGTTGGACAGGAGGTGGCCCAACTCGGTCGGTAGGAGCTCGAGCTGAATCACCTTACCTTGGTATGAAGGGTTGGGAGGAGGAAAAGGTATGACGCGCTGGTACATGACAGAGTTTGTGTACCGCTTAAATTCTGGGTTCCACTGAGACTTGGAAAAGTCTTGAAGAAGCAAGTGCTCCTCCTGTGGGCCTATGGCGTTGAGCGCCAAGACGGAACCCGAGCTGAATCCACGTCCTTTGATGTCCTCAAAGGGTCCTAATTCAGGGTCTTCACATTTGAATCCCGTGTTCAAGTCCCGGAGCTGAAACTTGGAGGCGCCACCCCGGATGCTCTCACTAATTTCGATGTTGAATTTCCGAGTCGGCGAAGTCTCAAAGTTTGTAAACTTGGCGGGAACGAATGTGCTCATGAAACCGGGCTCTTTGGCGAGACCGGTCGTGTTGACGGGCACCAAAGTGTTTTCAGGTATCACGGTGGGATCGAGGGGTGCTAAAATGCTAAATCGATTAACAAATTCATCCGTATACGACACGACCCTAAACTTAACCTTGTCGTAGCCCTTGAGGTTCTCAACGGTCCACCCGGGTGCAAATCCATCTGGAGCCGCTTCCGTAAAATTAAATTGTAGAACGTTCTGAGAGACGGCGTAATTTCCAGTAATCGTCGACTGACGTTTCATGGACGTGTATTCAATCTGGCCAGGTGGATAAAGAACGGCACCCGTAACAGCCTGGTAAGGGGCGACCGCCTGTTCGGTATCGGACTGGATCCGAAACGACCAGATATACGACTCGGAATTGTGATCCGAAATTGGAGCTGAACGCCCTCCGAGGTCAATGTTAAAATCGGCTCCTTCACTCAGAACCGCGAGTTGGCCACTGAGGCCAGTTACACCAGAAGCCGTCCAACCCTCCTTTATGTACTGTCTATTCTGGTTGAGTGTAGTAACATAGAACGTCACATAGTTATTTCCAGACAATACGTAAAAGCCGTTTATTTCAATTGGGTTCAGAACCGGTGTGTCCACGGGAGCTGGAGCCGGAGATGCGGCTGGGGGTGGTACTGGGATCTCGGAAACCTTTTGCTTAAAAATGTCCATTTGAATTCGACGTTCAAAGTCAAGCACCTTTTCAAAAGCTTTAGGTAATTTGTTTTTAAAAAAGTCTAGTACAGGTGCTTGAGCCTTGCGCTCGAGCTCAAGCACGTTATCAAAGGCCTGTTTGGCCATCTCTAGATTTCACGGAGGTTATTTTTCCACATCTGTACCACACTCGTCGCCTTCAGGTTGTCGCGCTCTTGACGCTTGGCGGCGCAGAGAGCCTCGAGCTTGGTCACCTCCTCCTTCGTGTACTGATACGTCTTGATGTCCAGGAGCTTCGGCCACAGCGTCTCGGAGTACTTTTCACGTTCGAGCTGGTGGTGGATCTGAGCCAAGGGCACGTTGAACACGTGGATCCGCGGAGTCACAGCCACGTCTCGGATGAAACGGGCCTTCTCTGAGAGCCACTCAATTTCAGAATCCAATTGCTTGAGCTGCCAGGCCTTGCGTTTCTTGTAGATGGCGATGCGGACCTCTAGGTAATCCACGAGAATCTCTTCGGGGCTACTGTACTTTTTTACGGCTCCATTGGGTCCAATCAGGTACATGTTGCTCGTGTGAATCGTCTTGGTGAGGCCGAGGTCGCTGATGGACCCTCCCCAGATGCGAAAGTCGGGTGTCGTCTCCGTGGAGTGATTCTCGAACTTCTGGATAGTGCCCTTCTCGAGCATGTCATCCAAGTGCTCCTTGAAGTCCTGGATCCACTTCCCCGGTGGTAGTTCCGTCACGTGAATCTGGCTTCCCTCCTGCGTCGCGATGCCCTCGAGTACCCACGTGTGATCCTTGGTCTTGGTCACCTTGCCCTTGAAGCCCTTGAAGTGCGGCACCATCGGAGCCCAGGAGGAGCTCCGCTCCGACTCGGAATCTGCGATTCCTCGCGCCACCTGGTCAAGAGCGCACTGGATGTTGTGCTTGATCACCTCCAGATCGTACGGAGGCACATAGCAACTGAACCCGGTACCGATACCCTCGGCGCCGTTCACCAGGATCATGGGCACGACGGGCGCGTAAAACTCGGGCTCGACCTGCTGACCATCATCCGTCAGGTACTTGAGGACTGGTCCGTCAGTCGGGTCGAAGATCTTGCGTGTCAGAGGACTCAGACGCGTGAAGATGTAACGGGAGCTAGCCGCATCCTTGCCACCCGCCAGACGCGTTCCAAACTGTCCAGAGGGCTCGAGGAGGTTCAGGTTGTTGGCGCCCACGAAATTTTGGGCCAAATTTACGATGGTACCCTGAAGGCTCGCCTCACCGTGGTGGTAGGCTGTCTGCTCCGCAATATACCCGGCCAGTTGAGCCACCTTCATGTCTGACGTGAGGTTCTTCTTGAGACAAGCGTAAATCACTTTGCGCTGGGATGGTTTCAAACCGTCCACAACGTGCGGAATCGAACGCTTGATATCCTCGGCGCTAAAATTGGCGAGGTCACGGTGGACAAATTCAGTGATGGGCAGAGCCTTGACGTGGCCGTAAGGGATACCCGGTGGTGGGCTAGCCATGTGCCGCGTGAGCCAGTTCTTGCGGTCGTCAGCTTGGGCTTTGGAAAACGCAAGGCACATGGACTCGTTCATGTTTGGGTCAGAATTGAAGGCGACCGTGAGCTTCTCAATCTTCTGGAAGTACTCTTTGGCCTCGGCGCTCGTAGAGGTGCCCAGCCCCTTGTAGTACTTCACCGGACCGCTTGCGGTCCGTGGGCCGGAGGCCCCTCCAGAGACGGCTTCGCCGACGCCAGTCGCAAGCGACTGCCGGTACTCCTCCTCTGTGAAGTACCACACCTTGGCCGCCTTGATGACGGGCGTGACCATGCTGACCACGAAGCCGAGTTCGATGAGTTTGGGCCAGTACACGTGGAACATGTTGAGCACAAGGCCCTTGATGTGAGAACCGTCGAGGTCTGCGTCCGTCATGATCATCAAACGGCCGTACCGCAATTCTCTCACAGAATTATAGACCTTGCCATGCTGGAGCCCGAGGATCTTCTTCAGGTTACTGAATTCCTCGTTTTCAGTTACCTGCTTTACCGTAGCATCCCGAACATTGCGCGGCTTACCCCTGAGTGGAAACACGCCGTAAGCGTTTCGGCCTACAACGCTCAGCCCGGCAATGGCAAGAGCCTTCGCAGAGTCTCCCTCGGTCACGATAAGCGTACACTCATGCGACCGGTGAGTGCCAGCCCAGTTGGCATCATCGAGCTTGGGAATGCCCGTAATGCGCGACTTTTTGGACCCATCTGTCTTCTTGAGCTCTTTGTCAACCTTTGCGAGGCCGAGAGCGAGAAGGTCATCCATGACGCCCGAAGCCAGGACATCCTTGACGAATTTTGGTTTCAAATCAATGGCATCTGTAATTTTTGAAGTGCACTCAGCCTTGGTTTGGCTGCTGAAGGTCGGGTTCACCACCACGGCTCGCACAAACACAAAGAGCGCCGCCTTGATCTGAGCCGGCTTGACCGTCACGCGCTTGTCGGTCGCGATGGCGTCGCACAGAGCCTTGGTCACCTTGTCGACGTGGCTGCCGCCCTTGGTTGTGGCGATGCCGTTGACCCACGAGCACTGCTGGAACGCTCCAGAGGTGGAATGAGCCACGATGATGTCGAAGGAGTCCGTATGCATCCGGGCCAAGGGCACATCACCCACATGCATCTGAGCGTACTCTTCGAGTGATTTTACGTCCAAAAACTGACTGTTGAAGCTCACTTGACACTTGGCGCACCACATGGCTGCGTCCCATGTACGCTTTTCAGCCACCGCGCGGAAGTTTCCAGGACCACCGAATCGCGGCCAGTCTGGAACAAAGCCAACAAGAACACCGACGGGTGCGACCTTGGTTTCGATAATGGGTGGATCGTGCCGACTCATGTTGTCGTACCACATCTGGCGGAAGACTTTCTTCCCGTCGCTGATTACGATCCAAAATTTAGAACTGAAAACGTTGGCCAACTTGGCGCCGTAGCCGTTGCGACCACCGGTCACCCGTTGCTCGTCGTCATTGTAGTTGGAACTGGTCAAAAGGTGTCCGAAGATAAGCTCGGGAATCCAGAGAGGCTTTCCGTCTGTTCCCTTTTCCGTCTCGTGTTTCTTGATGGGGACGCACACTCCAAAATTCTCAACTGAAATTGTGCCGTCAGCCGCCACGCTCACCTTAATGCTCTTCACCTTCCTGGGGTGAAGGGACCACTGGTCTATGGCGTTGACCAAGACCTCATCGAATATTTTCACCAAGCCAGGTGAAACAGAAAGTTCAGAAAGTTTGAAACGCTCCCCGTCTCGAATCCAGTACTGCCCGGATTCGGGAGGGAGGGACCCGACGTACGTATCGGGTCGTTTGAGGATATGCTCAACGTGTGTGAGCCGTTCATAGCTCATAATTTGCTAACTTAATAGTGTCTGTTGCCTTTAGGTCACTTGCGCATCTTGAAGAGGTACCACGCCACAGCACCAGCCACAATAGTCCACCCAACTAGGTGGTCGACGCTATTCATGAGTTGAATTTGTTCATCAGCCATCTTGTGGAACTCATCTTTGTAGCCCTGGGGCTTGAATGGGAGCCAAAACATGCGTCCAAAGGGCACGATTGTCGGATCGAGCTTGTCGCGGCATGCATAAGCATAGTCGTACCACGCCAGAGCGATATAAGGGAACCAAAGAAGGAACGCAAGGACCCAGAGATTCTTGTGTGGGGCGAACCAATAACCCGCTGCAAGAAGCAATGTAAAAACGACGCACTTTAAATTGAATGAGAATGGACGTCCTGGAAATATACCACCGGCCATGACGTCCTAAGTTTATTTACGATTAAAAATGAGAACAAGAATGATAATCAAGAGTACAAAGATGAGAACAATTTTGGGGTCAAATTGAGGGCGAGGACTGGAAGCCGACCCACCGACAATGTTGGCCAACGCATCCTCGTACGAAACCTCTGGCTTACCGAGACGCTTGTTCACTATGTTGTGAACGTCCACGGACCATTTGAAAAAGTCACCCGCCTCTGGAATTGGATTCTCAACCAGAACCTGTTCAAAGTGCTGTCGGCACGAAAGACACGGGATGATGTACATGTAGCCCTCCACAAACTCGGTGAGAGCCTTGTAGTCCTGGCACCCTAGACACGCTACGTGGAGCGTCATCCAAAAGTGAGGGCCCCACTTGGAGGGTGGAACGTGCATCCTTTCTATTTTTTACTGAGAATTAAACCTCAGCCTCTGGCTCTGGCTCAGGCTCAGGCTCGGAAACCTCTGGGGCGACCTCTGGCTCAGGCTCTGGAACTTCTGGAGCTGGCTCTGGCTCTGGAACCTCCTCAGCCTCTGGAGTGGGCTCTGGAACCTGGGGAACGTCACCAACCTTCACCCACGCAGAAGGTGTCGTGGAAAGTACTGGGCACTTCTGCTCGGCATTGGCGCTGATAAAGTGGCACCCGTCAAAGGTCAGAAAACCTTCGGTGGTGAATTTCCACTCAGATGGTCTCGGTAGAGAATACACGTAGTTGCCTGCTGTGAACACGTTGACGAGACCGTCTGGGCCCTCGGTGAACTCGTCGGCCGTCTCTGCGAGGACGATGCGCTCGTCGGAAACTTTCCAAAACAGACCGGAAGTTGGGTCCTGGATACGGAAAGCCATTTAGTACTATAGTAGGATATTAATTTTCTTGGGGAATTGGCGTGGCGTATTTCCATATGAATCCAGCGGAAGTTTTTAGTCTACCTTTCAGACAAAAACATATCCCGGAATGTTGACCCCCGATTTCATTAGCAGCGTCCGATATAGATCCAAACCTTTTTATAAAATTACCTTCTTTGTCATATTGATTTATAGGTACGGCCTTTTTAGAATCTTTTCCTTTAGGCATCGACCATCCTTTTCTCGCGTCCGACATTCTTTTACGCGTCTCTTCACTTTTAGAAACACCTTTCATAGTTTCGCTTGTTTTCTTTCGTGTTTCTTCTGATATTACACGACCTTTTAGAGACGCACTTAATTTTGCTTTAGTTTCATCGGATAAGGGTTTACCATAGTTTGGGTTGTTTTCACCGCTCATTAATTTTTTAAAGTTTTCCCGTCTTTCATCGGTCCATTTAACCCCCGTGTGTCCTAGTCCGCCCGGTGCTTCATTATAAGGTGGGTTTAATGTAGAAATATAATGTATTTCTCTTTCGTTGAGAAGTTGCGATAATTCTTCTCTTGTTTGCGAGTGAATAACCTCCACGTCTTCTATAGTAAACATATCAACACCGTATTTACGCATGGCGTTATATAAAGTGACCTGGACCTCACCTCGCCTGGCTTCTGACTTGTGGTCTGTGAACCTTTTGGATAACGTCATACGCGTCTGACCTATATAAAAATTGGAGTTTTCGAGGTTATCTATCCTGTAGATCCTCCCCTCGTACACCATTTAATAAGACACAACATTATTTTTTTAAGCCCCGGGAATTTTAAACACCTCCACGCAATCTCAAAACAAGATGGAGGGTCGACTCCTTGGATACATTGTAGTCCGCTAAAGTCCTATCATCCTCCAGCTGCTTTCCCGCGAAAATGAGGCGCTGTTGGTCCGGTGGGATGCCTTCTTTGTCTTGGATTTTAGCCTTCACATTTGCAATAGAGTCATTCGCTTCAACCTCAAGGGTGATAGTCTTACCGGTAAGGGTTTTTACGAAGATTTGCATTTACTAATTTAAGACTAAAATTTTTAAGTGCGTCTGGCAAGTGAAAGCGAACCATTGGGTTGGCGGACGAGCTTGTGTCTGTGACGGGCCTCGTAGTTGGCAATCTCTCTGAGCATTTTCTTGACGCGCGCCGTGTTTCGCAACAAAATAGCCGCGTTGTAATTTTGAAGAGCCGTTACTACCCGAGTAGCACGGTTGCGGAGGCGAGCAAGAGACGCGGCCGTCTTTGGTGACGTGTGAGACCCGGATGATGGACTCGTGCGCTTTTTGTAGTGACGGACGGTTCGAGTCGCCTCGGCCCTCATCCATGTTCTGAAATTCAACCCTGAAGAAGATCTTCTAGGAGGCGACATCCTACTTGTACCGGTGCAAAAAAACGTGTCCTGACCAGGTCAGAAGCCGGGGGTCTAGTGCCTTGACACCAAACAAAGCCAAACCTATGGACTTACAGAAGCTCCGCCCGACAAAGAGCCAATGGCGCGTTCCGCTAGGTGCACCTGCGGAAGGTCGTCTCCGTACGCCAGTTTGTAGTGCAGCAAAGCAACTCGCACAACCCCCCAAGGGTAAGGGAGGCCCTCTCTGGCAACAGTTTTACAACGACGCGGTTGCGAGGGGTCACCCTATGCCTGAGAAACTGGCCGACACGCTCCTGCGGTCGCGGGAACACGCCCTCGAGCTCGAGGCCAAGCGGCACAAGGTTCAGGTGACAACCGAGACCCCCAAGCCAAGTGAGACGGTCACAGTAAACAAGGGAAAGACCAAGGGGCCCAAACCGGTTCTACACGACGCGCTCCGCTGCAAGGCGCTGACGCTGGAGGGACGGCGGTGCGGGTTCAAGTCCACCTGCGGGGAGTTCTGCAAGAAGCACAGCGTCGCAGAAAAAATGTGAGCCAAGTGTAATATGGAGGAGTTCAACTGGAACTACATCTGGGCCGCGCTAGTCATCAACTTTCTGCTCGTCTATATCGTCCCCCGCCTGATAAAGAAGCCAACAGGTATCAAGGTTCTGGACGACACGGTCCTTTACCTCAACTCCACCAAGAGTTTTCTGCTCTCTAGTTCCATCGTGGTTGCTCTCGTAGTGTACGGGTCCCATTACTGGGTTGCTTCAGCGGCGGAAGGTACATCCACGGGTCCGTCAAGTCCTAAATTTTAATATTTGGATTTTATAAATGAATCGCAACGTCACTGCGGCTGTGAATAACACGGTCAAGGCCAACAACCAGATGGTGGCAGCCGCCAATCAGGCGGCCATGGGTAACGCGGGGAACGCCACCCGGATGGCCACCGCCGCGGCCAACAGCGCCCAGACCGCCAACAACCAGTTTCGCGCGGCAGCCAACCAGGCCAAGACCCTCGGTCTGAACAACGCGTCCAAGAACCTGAACGCGGCGGCGAACGCCGTCAAGAAGGCGCAGATCATCAAGGCGCTGAAGAACGCCGCCAACGCCATCAAGGCGATGGCGCCCAAGGGCATGATCGTCACTGCTGGAACTCCGGGCAATCTCGCAGCGTCTGCATAAGTTCTCGCGTGTGTGAATGGTCCCACGTGGTCACCTTCTTCTCGACGCAGTCCCACATGCACTTTTGAAGCTTTGCGCCCGACGGAAATCCCCAGTTCTGGTCGGCCGTAAACAGAAAATCATTAAATCCAATAGGGCCCTTTGTACAGGGCACGACCCAGGGAGTCTTGACATACTCCTTCAGGCCTCCAAAGTCCGTGATGATCACGGGCTTATCACGGAGAGCCGCCTCAACCGCCCCCATTCCGACCCCCTCGGAGTGTGAGCAATTGATATAACAGTGACCCTGGTCATGAACCTTCTCGAGATCCGCATCACTCAAGAGGCCGTTTATGACGGTCACGCCAGGAACCCGCCACGTCACATCCTGAAGACACGTCGCCTTGAGAACCAGGTGGGCCAAGCTGCCGAATTGACAACGCAAATAGGCATCAAGGAGGCCGCGGATATTCTTGCGTGGGTCCATGATATTACCGATCGTGTAGAAGATGTACGGACCGGACAGCGACCTGTAAATCTTGGGCGTCCCTTCCGCGTAGAGGCGGAGGACCTTCCAATTTACATCCGGAAATTGCTTCTCAAAAACCTCCTTGCAAAAATCAGAAGCGACGTACAATGTGCCGTACTTGGTCAACTTCCCATAGGCGGGATTGACCGGCTCGGTTTCGCAAATAGTCATATACATTACCGAGTCGCATAGGGCCGCGTACTGATCAACCATGGTGATGTGCTCATCGGTCGGAAGGACGAACGCAAAACCTTTGTCGTACCGGATCTTTTTGGGAGTCTGACCAAACTCCACGTACTCGGCGTCGTGGCCTTGGGCGCAAAGGAGCTCCGCGTAACGGTTCGTTACTTGGCCGATTCCGGCCAGGAGGCGGGGGCCAATAAAAAGCCAATTCTTAGCCATTGTTATTACGGCGGCCCGTCTGTTTAAATAAGTTCCCGACGTTTAGATTTATGTTCCGAGCTACAGGAAGTGGGAGTAAGGAATAGT
>Ga0222714_10003077_pt1 | contig 17224 bp, 30 predicted proteins | sample C33_3DmetaG_FD_165048 | JGI IMG/M metagenome (GOLD analysis project Ga0222714, IMG submission 165048) | Estuarine water microbial communities from San Francisco Bay, California, United States - C33_3D | ecosystem: Environmental > Aquatic > Marine > Unclassified | place: USA: California...
CAAAACAGAAGTGAGGTAAGAAGTGCCGACATACGGTGTAGCAGGTTCAACTTATGTGGACGAACTTAATCGTCTGGCCAATGGCGGCGCTTCCTATCCTGCTCGGATTAACTATCTGGATGCAGGTTCAGCAGCCAGAGCCTGGGCAGCAGCACGCAGTGTGACCTTAACAGTCACCGACGTAGTCGGTGTTCTTAATGAGATTGCAGGACTTACTCGAGGCAACTGGTTAGACCTTGCCGGAGTCTGTAACTACATCGCAAGCACAAGTGGGCTAGACCCAGTAGCAGCGCTGCGAGAGGTGGCTTCGTGAGCGCAGCCTACAATCTATCCTGCGAACAGGCAGCAACATTTAATTTTCAGTTTACGATTGCTAATGACAGCACACCGTGGAACTTGACCGGATATACAGCGACGATGACGGTACGTCCGTACGCTGGTGCTAGCACGACCACTATTGTCTGTTCTACGGCAAATGGCCGTATTGTCCTAGATGCCCTCAATGGTCGGGCTACTGTAACGATAAGCGCTGCACTAACAGCAGACTTTACTCCGGGTCGTTATGTTTATGATTTTGTTTTTGATTCTGGCTCCGTAGTAACCCGCGTCCTTGAAGGAGTCTTCGTGGTGATAGCAGGTGTGACGGTATGAGCGAAACAATAATTGTTGTTGAGTCTATTACCCCGCAAGTATCCGTAACCTTTTCAGCAGACCAAGGACCTCAAGGTCCTGGCGGTGCCACCGGTCCTACCGGGCCTAGTGGACCCACCGGTCCTACTGGACCGCAGGGAGCACAAGGAGTTACTGGACCTACAGGGCCAACGGGTGCAACAGGTGCCACTGGCCCACAAGGTATAGCGGGTGCCACAGGCCCTACGGGGGTCACAGGACCCACAGGTCCCACAGGTCCTACTGGAGATACCGGACCTACTGGTCCGACCGGTCCTACGGGCGCTACAGGGCCTACAGGCCCGCAAGGTGATACTGGTCCCACAGGACCCACAGGTGCAACGGGAGATACTGGACCGACAGGTCCTACCGGACCAAGTGGTCCAAGTGGCCCACAAGGAATTCAAGGTGATACAGGTGCCACCGGTCCCACAGGACCTGCTGGCGCAACAGGACCATCTGGCCCTCAAGGAGATGTCGGACCTACAGGACCTACCGGTCCTATCGGACCAACCGGACCTTCGGGACCTTCCGGACCAAGTGGAGCAGACTCTACCGTACCAGGACCAACAGGACCTACTGGACCTGCAGGTGCTACAGGACCTAGCGGTCCTTCCGGACCAGCGGGTATTGATGGAGCAACCGGACCGACAGGACCATCCGGTCCTGCTGGAGCAACGGGTCCATCCGGTCCAAGTGGACCTGCAGGAATTGATGGCGCTACTGGCCCTACGGGACCAGCGGGAGCAACCGGCCCTACGGGTCCGGCTGGAGCAACTGGGCCTAGTGGTCCTAGCGGTCCTGCTGGTATAGATGGGGCAACCGGTCCTACCGGGCCTACTGGCCCTGCGGGAGCGACAGGTCCTTCCGGACCTAGCGGTCCTTCTGGACCATCCGGTCCATCAGGTGCTGCCGGTACCGCAACCATTAACACTTGGCGCAAGGCTATGTCCGGTGGGGAAACTTCTCTATCCGGCAACGATGACTACACCACAGCGCTTTCCTACACTGTAGGTAGTGAGCAGGTCTACATCAACGGTGTACTTCTTGTTCGTGGAGCAGACTACACAGCCTCAACCGGAACATCTATCACCGGATTAACCGCGTTAGTCTCCGGCGATTATGCAATGGTGATTTCACCAAACGGCTACAATGTAGCCAACATAGATTTTAGTACAGACCAAAACATCCTGGCAGTTCAGGTATTCGGATAAGGAAGGCCAATGGCAACATTCTCTAAGCAACTTCTTTCAGGAAGTACAAACGGTAAAGCCATCAAGGTTGCCGCTACTGCTACTGCTGGAACGCTCATTCATACCGCAGCCAGTGGTACTTCTACCCTGGATGAGATTTGGCTCTATGCCCACAATACGTCAGCGGCTTCTGTTAAGTTAACCCTTGAATGGGGTGAGGCTACTGCTCCTGATGGGCACATCGAAGTCAATATTGGCGCAGAGGGAACAGGTTTGATTTTAGTGGCACCTGGAATCTTACTACAGAACAGCCTTGTGGTCAGAGCATTTGCCAGCAGTGCCAACGTTATTAACATCTTTGGGTACGTCAATAGGATTGCTTAATGCGTAGATTTTCACAAAGAACAAGACCAACAAACGCCATATCTACCAGCACGGTAGCCAATTGGTTTGGCAATCAATTTGTTGCGTCGCCAACAAGTTTTGAATCTATTGCTACACTTTCTGGCACCGGCTCTAGCGGAACAATTACCTTTAATTCTATTTCTGGAACTTACAAGCATTTACAAATTAGGGGTATAGGCCGTTCAGGAGATACTACCGGAAATTATGCAAATACCAATTTTAGATTTAATGGCGATACTGGAAGTAATTATGCAGGTCATTATGTCATTGGTAATGGGGCAAGCGCGAGTGCATTTGCTTGGTCATCACAAACATTTGCGCTTGGTCCATTTTCAACAAACGCCAATGCCTTAACTTCTAATTACGCATTATTTGTTATAGATATATTAGATTATACCGATACAAATAAATATAAAACAATTCGAACGTTAAATGGTTTTGATAATAATGGTACTGGTTCTACTGATTTTAACAAAGGAATAGTTGGTCTTTCATCTGGTTTGTGGATGAGCACAAGTGCTATTACTTCTATAAGTATTATTAATAATGGAAGTTGGACAACAGATACAACTTTTGCTCTTTACGGAATTAAAGGTGTCTAATGCCAGCAACATATGAACCTATTGCTACCACAACTTTAACTGCAACTCAGGCAAATATAGAGTTTACTTCTATACCTGGAACGTACACTGATTTAATATTAGTACTTTCTCATAGAGTAGCAACTACAGGATATTCAAGTTATATGCAATTTAATGGTGATACCGGAGCCAATTATTCTTGTACAATTCTTTATGGCAATGGTTCAAGTGCTGGAAGTTTTAGGTATAGTACTGTTAGCGCAGCATATCTTGAGTGGTATGGTTATCCTCCAAGTGCTACTGATACATTTGGCACTCAAATAATTCACATAATGAGTTATGCCAATACAAATGTATACAAAACATATATAGCAAGGCCAGGAAATGCGGCTGCTGGTACCGATGCAATAGTTGCTATGTGGCGTAGTACTTCTGCAATTACATCATTAAAATATATACCAAGTGCAAGTGCGGGAAATTTTCAAATTGGAACAACTGCAACACTTTATGGAATTAAGGCGGCATAAATGGCTACTACGTATGTTGCTATTGCCAGTACAACTGTTGGTTCTGGTGGCGCGGCCAACATAGAATTTACATCTATTCCTGCTACTTATACCGATTTATTAATTAAAATTTCCGCAAGAACTGATAGAAGTGGAACAAGTGGTGATGCACTTAATATAACTTTTAATGGTTCTTCAACTGCTGTTTATTCAGAAAGAACATTACGTGGAGATGGGGCATCTACAACATCTTTTAGTGAAACTAATGTGTCACCACTTTATGGAACAAGGGCGACCAGTGCTGGAAATACTGCAAGCACTTTTTCCAATAATGAAATTTATATTCCAAATTACGCTAGTTCTAATAATAAATCAGTAAGCGTAGATGGCGTTACAGAAACAAACGCAACAACTGCTTATGCAGAATTGACCGCTGGTATTTGGGCAAATACTGCTGCGATTACTTCAATTACCATTGCAGGTGGTGTTGGCACTTTTCAACAATACACTGCAGCAACTTTATATGGAATCCTAAAATCATAAGGAGAATAATGGAACGACCAACCAAAATAGTAATGGACTGCTCAACTGGAGTGGAGTCTATTATTGAACTAACCGACGAAGAGATTGCTCAACTAGAGGCAGACCGTGCGGCTTGGGCTGCCGAGCAAGCAGCACGTGAGGCGGAAGCACAAGCAGCCGCTGAAGCCAAGGCATCTGCTCAGGCTAAGTTGGCAGCGTTAGGTTTAACGCCAGAAGAAATCGCAGCACTTTCTAAGTAAGGGAGATAAATGACAAGCGCACAAAAGAACTCCACTATTGCCACATCGTATGACGCTAAGGGCGACATCCTTGCTGGCACTGGCGCTGACGCATTTGCCAAAGTTACTGTTGGTGCTAACGGTCTTGCTCTTGTGGCAGACAGCACAACATCAACTGGAGTTAAATGGGCTTTTGTTAATGGTCCAGCATTTTCTGCCTATCGTGGCTCAACGGCTCAATCCGTAACTCAAAATACCTACACCAAAGTACAGTTAAATACCGAACATTTTGATACTGACAACTGTTTTGATTCAACAACAAATTATCGTTTTACCCCTACAACTGCTGGCAAATATCAAATAAATGTGGTGGGTTTGGTTTCTCAATCAGCAGCATCTCGTTTAATTTTTGTAATATATAAAAATGGGTCAGCATATTTAAGAGTCTATGATAACACGACAAGTTCGTCTGCTCCAGCCGGAGGTAGTTCGGTATTTATAGATATGAATGGTTCAACAGATTACTTAGAACTGTATGTTTACTCATCAGCAGCAACACAAACAGTTGACCCTTTAACCAGTGGGGCTGGAACTATTTTTTCTGGAACCTGGATAAGGAGTTAATTTAATGACATTGTATGAAAAAATAATCAAAATTTACCCCGAACTTATAAACATTGATTTTCTAAATATCGGAATAATTTTGCAAGATGATTCTGACGGTTATGGTGATTACATTGCTAAGTGGGAATATCACAGACCAATCCCAGAAGGAATGAAGTTAGGTAAATAAAAACTTAATGAGATTCCACGTAGTGGGGTTACCCCACACCCAGACCACACTTGAATACACATCTTGTGCCTTCACCGAAAAGGTCAGACGATTCTGCAAGATGATGACCAGCCTTGGTCACGAAGTATATCTATACGCCGGAGAATTTAATGAGGCTCCAGTTACTGGACATATTGTATGTATTACTGAACAGGAGAGGAAGCAGGCGGTTGGAGACAAGCACTACACCACAGCCTCCTTCAACACCAATCTACCCCACTGGAAACACTTTATTGACAATGCTATCGCTGGCATCAAGGCTAGGGTCCAACCGCAAGATTTCCTCTGTTTCATCGGCGGGGTTGCTCACAAGCCTATTGCAGACGCTTTCCCGAATCAAGTATCAGTAGAGTTCGGTATTGGATACGGAGCAACCTTTGCAAAGTATCGGGTCTGGGAATCCTATAACTGGATGCACGCCAACTATGCTGGCTACACCAACCCCACCACAATAGATGGCAAGTTCTTTGATGAAGTAATCCCTGGCTATTTTGAGCCAGAACAGTTTATCTACAAAGAAGACAAAGAGGACTATTACCTCTATATCGGACGTATGATAGACCGCAAGGGTATTCACATAGCATCTCAAGTCTGTAAAGAGATGGGTAAGAAACTTATCTTAGCAGGACCAGGAGAACCTCCACCGTATGGTGAATACGTGGGTGTGGTAGGCCCAGAACAACGAGCGCAGTTAATGGCAGGTGCTACCGCACTGCTGGCTCCTACGATTTACCTAGAGCCTTTTGGGAACATTGTGCCAGAGGCACACTTCAGCGGTACCCCGACTATCACTACAGACTGGGGCGCTTTCGTAGAGACCAACATTCACGGTGTCACTGGATACCGGTGCCGGATGTTTGATGAGTTCTGTCAGGCGCTAGAGGATGTCAAGACGCTAGACCCGAAAGTCATCAGACAGACCGCGATGGAACGCTACTCATTAGATGTGATAGCACAGAAGTACGACAAGTATTTTAGAAGACTACAGACCCTATGGAATAAAGGCTGGTACGAAAGGTAAATATGGCAACCCTATCCGACTATAAAATATGTTGCCACTGTAAACAAGAAAAACCTTTTAATGCTTTTAATGTCGACCGCCAGGTAAAAGATAGCCGGGCTAGAACCTGCAAGGAATGTAGGTCGATAGAAAGAAAAAAACTTCGTGCTGTAAACCCAGAAAAATATGATGCTGCTAAGAAAAAATGGCGTCAAGAAAATAAAGAATTTTACGCATCTTGGGCTTTTAAGAAAAGACACGGAATGTCAAAAGAAGATGTGCTTGTTATTGTCGAAAAGCAAGGTGGCTGTAAAATTTGCAAGATTCAAATTCCGCTAGGAGATGGCAAATGGCACATAGACCACGACCATTCTTGTTGTTATAGAAAATCTTGTGATAACTGTAGACGTGGAGTTCTCTGTAATTTTTGTAATTCTATGATTGGATTTGCCAGAGAGGACAAACAAATTTTGAAAAATGCTATTGATTACCTAAACTACTACAAAAGGAATGACAGATGAGTACGCTTTCTGATATGATAGATGAAGTACGGTCATCCCTTGCTGGATACACACTTCGTCAAGACCGCATCACCTATCTTAATGCTGCCATCAACACCACGCAGACTGCTATTCAGGTAGGTAACAGCGCCAACCTTGCCAAGGGTATTATCGAGATTGATGATGAACTCATCTGGATTGATAACTTCAACAAGACTAACAGCACGCTCAATGCGGCTCCTGGCTTTGGTCGTGGCTATCAGAACACTAGCCCTGCACCACACTCACAATATGCACAAGTCGTACTAAGTCCGACATTTCCACGCACTATTATCAAGCAGGCTATCAACGACACTATCAACAGTGTCTACCCCAATCTCTTTGCTGTCTATAACACGACCTTTACCTTTAACGCAGCGCAGACAACCTATCCACTACCGGATGACCTAGAGGATATTCTCTATATGTCCTGGCAGACCACTGGTTCCTCAGAGGAATGGTTGCCTATCAATCGCTGGCGTCTAGATTCTATGGCAGATACTGCAACCTTTAATACGGTCAATACGGTCAACTTGTATGAGAATATTCAACCTGGTCGTACCGTCAAAGTCTGGTACACCGCAGCACCAGCAAACCTGACGTCATCTACCGATGACTTCGCTGGCGTATCCGGATTGCCATACACCTGTCGTGATGTCATCACTCTGGGTGCATCCTACAAACTACTCTCGTATGTTGATGCCGGTCGTATCAACTTGACCTCTGCTGAGGCAGACCTTAACGACACCAAGATTCCATCGACTGCAGGTGCAAGTTCATCCCGATATATCTACGCGCTCTACCAACAACGCCTGCAAGAAGAGGCGCTCAAGATTCAAGACAAGTATCCAATCCGTCTCCACTACACAAAGTAAGGTAAACAATGGCACGTAAATACTCTACAATTAGCGTTGAGACCACGCTTGCTTCTGGCATTAACTCTAGCCAGACCTCTATGGTAGTGGCAACTGGTACGGGTACTACCCTGATGGGTGGTGTGGTACTAACCACTGGCGATACCTTTGCTGTGGCTATTGACCCAGAGACATCATCGGAAGAGATTGTCTACATTACTGCTGTAGCCAGCGATACATTAACTATTACCCGCGCCCAGGCAGGAACTGCTGGTGTGGCACACAATGCTGGTGCCACTGTTCAACACGTCTTTACCGGTAATGATGCTCAACACTTTGAGGATACTGTCATCGTTGCATTGACTCCAAGCAATACTGCAACAGTAACCAACAAGGACCTATCTAGCGCAACCAATACTTTCCCGTCATCTCTTGCCACCTTGACGGGTAGCCAGACTCTGACAAATAAAGTGTTGACTGCACCAACAGTAAACAATAGCGTAGATAATTACCCAACATTAAAGTCTCCTCAAGAAATAGTAACTGTTGCTGCTAGTGCAGCAACTGGAACTATTAACTTTGATACCAGCACTCAGGGTGTTTTGTATTACCAAAACTCAGCAACCGCTAACTGGACACTTAACGTTCGTGGTGGTTCTAGTACAACTTTATCATCACTGATGGATGTTGGTGACTCTATTACGGTTGTATTCCTTAATACTAATGGAGCAACTGCTTATTATCCTACGGCGCTGACAATAGACTCTGGCGCGATTACTCCTAAATGGCAAGGTGGTTCTGCACCTACTGCTGGCAACGCATCATCAGTGGATGCTTACGTGTACAACATTATTAAGACCGCAGCAACACCAACATACGCAGTATTTGCATCTCAAACCAAGTTTGCTTAGGAGAAGTAATGCCTTTAGTAACAACACGTGGTGCCGGAGCGGGAGCCTATGGATGGTCTTCTAGTACTGCCCTCTCGGCAACTGGTGGAACAACATACACTTCTGGTGGATACAAGTATCACAAGTTTACTGACACTGGAACATTCACAGTATTAAGTGGATATGGAGACATACAGGTTCTCTGTATTGCTGGTGGTGGAGGGGCAGGTAGTTCTTATTCTGCTACGTTTAGTGGGTATATATTTATTTCTTGGGTTGGTGGCGGTGGTGGTGCAGGTGGCGTTAAATATAACACCATTGCTGCAACCCCACAAGCATATACAGTAACAGTCGGTGCAGGTGGAAGTGGCGCTGGTAATTCTTCTGGCTCCAATGGAAGTAGTTCAACTTTTGCAACAGCATCTACAACTTTACTATCTGCTACTGGTGGCGGCCTTGGTGCTAATGGTGGCGCTGGTTCTGCTTCATCCGGTGGTTCCGGTGGTGGTGGTGGAAGAAGTGTTGAATATAGTGGAAATTATTCTTCCAATGGAGCAAGTGGTATTTCTGGAGAAGGAAACTCTGGCGGTAACGGACAGTCTAATTACGCCGGTGGTGGCGGTGGCGCAAATGCTGCTGGCGCCAACGGTGATGCCAATGGTTTAGGTGGTTCTGGAACTAATACTTATTCTACTTGGGCAAGCGCTACATCAAGTGGTGTGTCTGGTTACTACGCAGGTGGTGGTTCCGGTGGTGGGTATTCTACTGGACAAAGCGGTGGGGCTGGCGGTGGTGGTTCAAGTTCCAACCAATTAAGTAATAGTCCTGGTGGTAATGGAACCATCAACACTGGTTCAGGTGGTGGTGGCGCTGGTCAACCACAAGACAATAGTTATTACATCAATGGCGGTAATGGTGGCAAAGGTATCGTGATTGTGAGGTACGCGGTCTAATGGCTTACTTTGCAGAGTTAGATACTAACAATAAAGTCATCCGTGTTATATCGGCTCCTGATGAGCACGAAGCAGATGGTGAAAACTGGTGCCACAATCTACTCGGTGGAACCTGGAAACAGACCTCCTACAATGCCCGAATAAGGGGCAAATATGCGGGTATTGGCGATACTTATGACCCGGTCCAAGATATTTTTATAGGAGAGCCAGTCAATGTCCCTACTCACGGGTAATTGCACTACACAAGATTTGCCTACCTGGGAAGACTGGGTAGACCCGACAGACCCATCGAAGGAGAAGCGTGGCATACGGCAGCGACATCACCGAAGCCGGTGAATATAAGAACATAGCCTTTGCTCTGTCCAACCCAATATCGGCATCTAGTTATACACTGACTGACTTCAACTACGACGTCTCTATCAACACAATGCCATTCTTCTTGATGACATCTGATAACTCACCTTATCGTAGGGTAACTGCACAGTACCGCAAAGACCAATACGACCAGACCCGTGAGGCTGGTGAGCAGTCGCTCACTGGTTGGTGGTTTAGAAGCCAGTCATCATTCCATCTGGGTCAAGGCATTAAATACTTTGAACCTGCACAGGATGAAGGACTGCGTTTCCAGTACACCGAGTCTAAAGGTATAGATGTCTGGACCAAAGGGCAAGCAACGCTGCTTCGCTCCAGTACTCCTGGTCATAATACTTCTGGAGAGTTCCATCCTAACGGTCGACCTTATCAATACCTGCGTGCTATTCGCTTTACCCAAAATAGTAATACTTATGATGGATGTTTACTACACGACTACTACGACATTGATAAAGTATTTCCTACTATCACTAACTCTATTACCAACAAAGCGCTAACCTCTAATGTAGCAACACTTACTACTGCTGTAGTTCACGGCCTATGTGTAGGTATGGAAATAGTTATCACTGGAGTAGACGCCACCTTTAACGGGACCTACACCATTACTGGTGTCCCTACCACTACAACCTTTACTTATGCCAAGACTGCTACCAACGTAACTTCTACAGCGGTAAGTCCTCCTGGAACTGCAACAAGCAACGTGCTGCACTTTGTTGATTACAACGCTGGCACAGATGACCCGGTGTACGCGGTATGTGATGATGGAACAACTGCCTACTGGTTAACCAATGACACTGCATCCGGAAAGTTGGAAGTAAATAAGAAGGCTCTTAACGAGCCTGGTTCTACTGCAGCGACTGTTATGTTTACTTCACCTGGCATCACTGTTACTAACGGTGTAATGGAGTTCATTAAAGAACGTATCGTAATGTGCGCCAACAATAAAGTATACGAGTTTGCTACTAATGCAACATCATTACCAACAGAACTCTACTCACATCCAGACAGTGGCTTTGCTTTTACAAGTATTACCGCATCCGGAACTGCTATCTACATAGCAGGATATAACCGTATCCAATCTACTATTACCAAGTTTACTCTTGATACTGATGGCACTATGCCAACGCTGACCTATGGAACAGTGGCAGCAGAAATGCCAGCCGGTGAAATCATCTACCGCATTTATGAATACCTTGGCTATATGCTTATTGGTACCAACTACGGTATCCGTTTAGCAATTATTGCAGATGATGGGTCGATTACTTATGGACCATTAGTAGTAGAGACATCACAACCAGCCTATGACTTCTCTGCACGTGACCGATTCGTCTGGGCAGCAACAAGCGTAGAGGGAGAGGCTGGAGTTATCCGTCTTGACCTTGGTAACTTTACTGCTCAGTTGGTTCCTGCCTACGCATTTGATGTCTACTATCCAGGTTCATCTACCGCGCACAAGACTACTGCTTGTGCCTTTATTGGACAGACGGATAGATTGGCTTATGCTACGGCCTACTCTGGCACCAGTGGTTATGTCTATATGGAGAACGCCAGCACTTTGCTAGAGAGCGGTTATCTACAAACTGGATATGTTCGATACAACACCCTTGAAGACAAGATATTCAAGTTCATTAACCCTAGAGTAGATACCACCAACGGTGCAGTGTCGGTCATCTCTATCGATGCAGATGGTAATGAGTATGCAATCGGTGGTGCTGCACAGAACACACCTACCCAGGAGTACGGAATCCCCTATCCTCTTGGACCACAAGAGTATGTAGGTTTCAAGTTTACTATCAGTCGTTCTACATCTAACACATCGTTGGGTCCAGTATTTACTGGATACCAAATCAAGGCACTGCCTGCTGTACCACGTCAACGTTTAATTCAACTACCTATTGCCTGCTATGACCGCGAGAGCGATTCACTAGGCAACGAGGTGGGGTATGAAGGACGAGCCTTTGACAGGCTCTCCCAACTAGAGCAGATAGAAAGTGCCGGAGATACTGTACGTATCGAGGACTTTAGAACCGGAGAGGTTGTCATTGCTCTCATCGAAGAAATGGATTTCCGCAACGTAGCACCAAGCGACAAGCGCTTTACGGGTTACGGCGGATTGCTACTCGTCACCGCACGTACCGTATAAGGAGAATAAATGTCCCCTGCTGATTGGGCTGGATTAGCCGTCTCTATCACCACTATTGTTGGTGGATTTGCTATGGCTATTAAATGGTTAGTGAAACATTACCTATCAGAACTCCGTCCCAATGGGGGCAGCAGTCTCAAAGATTCCGTTATGAGATTGGAACGACAGATTGAAGAAATCTACAGAATACTTTTGGAGCGTAAATGATTCCACTAGCACGTGTTGCACAACCGGCTGCCATTGCAGTCCTAAGACAAGCGACAGCCTTGAGACCGAAGAGGAAGAAGGCATCGGATGGGCTGCTCCCATCTAAGGCGCACATCCATCAGAACCCAAACTCAGACCACAACTCCGGGTTTGCAGTAGACCTAACACACGACCCTGCGTGTGGTATTGACTGCCACGAAATCTTTGAGAAGTTAAAGGAAGATGGACGAGTAAAGTATTTAATTTTTAGCGGAAAGATTTGGTCGCCAGATAAGGGAGAGCGTAAGTACGAAGGGTCCAACGGACACTACAAACACTTACATATCTCCATCAAAGATACCTTCGGCACAGACACCAGCCCTTGGTTTGCCTGGATGGGTAAGCCAAAAAAGGTGGCTGCTATCAAGGCCAAGGTCAAGAAAGCACCAAAGAAAGAGATACGCAATGACTAAAGAAAAAGCAATCCAGGTACTGCACTCGTACCTACGAGCAGCAGTAGCGGCAGCAATGGCGCTATACCTAGCCGGAGAAACCGACCCTAAGAAGTTGGGCTACGCAGCACTCGCCGCAGTAGCGGCTCCTGCTATGAAGGCACTAGACAAGAGCGCAAAAGAGTTCGGTCTAGGCTCTTCAGTAAAGACACGTAAGAAGGTTGCTAAGAAGAAGTAGGTTCCTGCGAGGCAACTGAGGGCGTCCCTGTAATGGGGGCGCCCTCTTTTTTTATTTCTACGACTTCGTATCCTTCTTGTCCTAGATAATTGATAATAAAGTTTGCCATTACCATTGGCGGGTCGGGTAACTCTTCACCGTATACTCGCCACAAAATGTTCGCAAGTGTGCTTAAACCCACGGATACCCTCCCCTGTAGGTGAGCCATCTCCAATGGCTCCCCGCTACCCTTACTCGCTACGCTCGTATTATACACAGAACCGGATACGACACGCCGTAGCGTGTCATACAGTTGCCTCTGTCACACTCTGGATGTACTCTTACTCCTGGAGGAACAATGAACATCATAGAAGAGTTAATTACTGCTCTCCGGAACAAGGACGCGGGCAAAGCCCGCTCTCTGCAACCAGAGATAGGACCATCGGAACTGGGTTCGTGCGCCCGGAAAGTGTACTACCGGCTCAATTCACAGCCGGTCACTAACCACGACGACCTGAAACTTAGCGCCATTATGGGCACTGCCATTCACACAGAGATAGAACAGGCTCTGACACTGGCTGACCCGGAAGGTGAGAAGTTTATGCTGGAGACAGAGGTTGCCTACAACGGGATGAAAGCCCACGTAGACTGCTACATCCCCAGCATCAAGACTATTGTGGACTGGAAGACGGTCAAGGCTAGAACCCTGTCCTATTTCCCTAGCCAGCAGCAACGCTGGCAGGTCCAGACCTACGGGTATCTAATGACACACGGCCGGGGACTACCGGTAGAACACGTCGCATTGGTGGCTATCAGCCGCGATGGGGACGAACGAGATGTGATTATGCACAAGGAGCCATACGATGAGGCTATCGCCTTAGAGGCGCTCCAGTGGCTTGCAGACATCAAGGTAATGACAGAGCCTCCGGCTCCGGAGAAAGACGCCGTATCGTACTGCAGTAACTTCTGCAAGTATTACGATGCCACCGGCGAGGTTGGATGCGTTGGTCTAAAAAAAGAGAACGCACCTACGGTCTTGATTAAGGAACTTACCGTAGCCGAACACTCGGAGAAATATCTACAAGTCGACAATGAAATTAAAATCTTGACAAAGGAAAAAGAATCGTTAAAGTCCCACCTTGAGGGATACACCGGCGTCACAGAGAAAGGTATCCAGATAACCTGGACACCAGTTGCTGGAAGGCGTACAGTGGATTCCGATGAGGTGGAAAAACTACTAGGGTTTATTCCATACAAAGTAGGAAAAGAATCAATGCGGTTAGAAGTTAAATCAATCAACGAAAGCGGAGGAAATACAGATGGCAGCGAATGAATCAACCAAGATTCAGATTAACTTTAAGTGGGAGAAGGATGGCGATATGATTAACATATACGCCACCGACGATGCGGATGCAGCAGCACAACTGCAAGGCTTGCAGAACATCATCCCGATTGTCGCACAAACATCACAGATGCTACGTGGAGTAGCGCAAGTCAATCGTCCAAGCGTTCCAGTTCCAACCGAAGCAACAGCAACTGTCACTCCTATCAAGCCAGCAACACCTACTGCTACTGGAGTTGCACCTGCTTGCGCTCACGGAAATATGAACTGGCGTGAGTGGGATGACCGAGATAACCCAGGCACACGCAAAGGTGGATTCCTCTGCGCTGCACCTAAAGACTATACAGGGAGAAAGTGTAAGGCTGTTGGTGTTAAGAACGTATAAAGGTGCGAGAGCCATCACAGTTCGAGGACCCCGCGTGTAGAGGTCTCGACACAGAGATTTTTTATCCTGACCTATATGAGGCTTTCCAGTACTCAGAGTATGCGTTAAGAACTATACGCAACATCTGTGGTGGCTGTGCTCATAGGTCTGAATGTCTGGAGTGGGCAGTACACCACGAAGGATTTGGTATCTGGGCAGGTACTACTGAGCGGCAACGTAGAGAACTACGTAAGCACGCAGGCATTTTACTAAGACTTCCGGAGTACAACCTTGATTGATTTACAAAGAGCGTGGCAAGGCACTCAGGCTAAGGCCGTTCCCTTACCTGATGTCTGGAAAGCGCTCGCCGGTAATCAGATGAAGTTCCGTAGAGGACAAGTCTGTATGGTTGCAGCGCAACCAAATGCTGGTAAGTCAATGTTTGCTCTGGTCTACGCAGCAAAGGCCAACGTACCTACGTTGTTCTTCTCTGCTGATACTGACGCTACGACTGTGGCTCTGCGCTCTGCAGCGCATAAGACACAGCACACACAGATAATGGTGGAAGAGAATCTAGAGTTGACTCCAGAGTTCTATCGCTACCAGTTATTGCAAATGAATCATATCCGTTGGGTCTTTGACCCATCACCTACACTGGATGATATTGAGTTAGAGGTAAAGGCTTACGTCGAACTCTTTGGCTATCCTCCAGAACTTATTGTTGTGGATAACCTATCGAATGTCGTTGCTGAGCAAGAGAATGAATGGTCTGGTCTACGTGCGATTATGACTGAATTTCACCACCTTGCTCGTACCACTGAGGCGTGCGTACTTGTGCTCCACCATACGTCGGAGCAAAGCGAGTTCGGGAAGGCGGATGCACCTCCACCCCGCCGGGCTATCCACGGCAAGATAAGTCAGTTACCTTCGATGATACTCACACTGGGATTTAATCCTACTGAATCTATCTTGAAGGTTGCTGCAGTGAAGAACAGGTTTGGACCACACTCTGCCGATGGCACGATGTACTCAGAACTGTTTGTTAATTATTCCACCTGCCAAATAGGAGACGCTGACGCACAAGGCAGGGCGTACAGAAACAGCGCCATAGCGGGAGTCGTATAATGAATTGGGAAATATTTTGGACAGGCATTGCTGTCCTAGCAGTCTATGAAGGAATCAAGTGGGCGGTCAATGCTTTTAGTTACTGGCAACTCAAGAAGGACTACGGTTCTATTGAGAACATCCTTGACCGAATCAACAACGAGGACTAATGACGAACAAGAACGGACGCAAGGGCAGTCTCTTTGAGACTGGCGTAATGAAATGGTTACGCGATAAAGGTGTTATCGCTGAGCGTCTGACCAAAGCCGGGGCTAAGGATGAGGGAGACCTGTACTGTATTGTCGCAGGTCAGACCTATATTCTAGAGTTAAAGAACCGGAAGAAAATAGATTTGCCTGCGTTCTGGGATGAAGCCATCACGGAGGCGAAGAACTATGCGAAGGCAAGAGGACTAGGGGAAGTCCCTCCTGCCTTCGTTGTAGTGAAGAGACGTAACCACGGCATAGATAAGTCTTGGGTTGTTCAAGATTTAGAATCGTGGTTAAAAGAAAAACAATGAAGTTCTACCAATCAAAAACTTGGTGTGATGAACACGTAAAGCCAACATATTATTGTGGCTGTATTTTACAGGAGGAAGAGATGCCAGTACCACAAGGTGAGATAACAACAACAGAAACTATGAGCGGGTTAGTGCCAGAGCAGGAGGCGAAGAAAGATGATAAGTCACTACCGAGTGATGGGCAAGGAGAGAGTGGTATACAAGACAATACTGATGGCTAACTCACCAGAGGAGGCTAAGCAAAAGTTCTTGGGTATCCTCAAGCGAGGCGACCATAACTCCTATGATATGTACGTATCTGGGATAGAGATTGAAGTGGACCCAGTAGAAGAAGAGGCGTGATGAGTGAGGGATTTCGTAGGGCCAGAGGTAAGGGTAAGTCCGATGCCGGGTCGCTACAGATAATCCCTATCGTCAACCATTACGGCGGAGAGGTACGAGAGGGTAGGAACGTGAGCGTGCGTTGCTTTCTCCATCCGGACAAGAGACGAAGCGCTGTGATAGATACTATCAATCAGGTTTTTTACTGCCATACCTGCGCTCAGGGTGGCAATGCTATCAATATCGTGATGATTAAAGAGGGAGTAGATAAGCGTGATGCCTACAAAATCGCAACAGGAATTATTGAAAGGGCTGGCCTCACGTTACCACGCGGCGCTACAGGAAAATCCCGAGGCAATAGCGTATCTCGTAGGACGTGGACTATCTAAGGAAGCAGTTGAGTATGCACAGATAGGTGTTATTACCAACGAGTATGGACCACACGAATCCTACGCTGGATGGATTTCTATTCCATACATCGTGCTATCAGGCGGGGTGGTGGGTTGGAAGTTTCGGAGATTGCACGAAGGCAATCCGAAGTATGGCTCCCCTGCAGGGCAGAAGTCACACCTGTATAATGTGAGAGATTTAGATGTTGAGTCAGATGTATTAGTAATCTGTGAGGGAGAGTTCGATACTCTCATCATCTCTCAGATGTTACAGATACCTGCGGTAGGTTGCCCTGGTGTAGCCAGTTGGAAAGAACACTTCCCTCGTTTAGTGCAAGGCAGGGAGCGTGTGTTGATTGTCGGAGACAATGACGACAAGACAGATGGCTCCAATCCTGGACAAGACTTCGCTCGGCGTGTCGCACAGGAGGTACCTAACGCACAAATAGTACAATTACCATCTGGTATGGACATAACGGACTGTTACCTAGCGGAGGGACCGGACAAACTACGTGAACGATTGGCCCTCTAATGGAAAGAGAAACGATGGACAGCGTGATTTATATCTTGAATGGGTTAGGGTTTCGTGTAGTGGAGATAGATATGGAGCGTGGGAGACTGTGGATAGAGA
>Ga0222714_10003079_pt1 | contig 17222 bp, 26 predicted proteins | sample C33_3DmetaG_FD_165048 | JGI IMG/M metagenome (GOLD analysis project Ga0222714, IMG submission 165048) | Estuarine water microbial communities from San Francisco Bay, California, United States - C33_3D | ecosystem: Environmental > Aquatic > Marine > Unclassified | place: USA: California...
TGGCAATTCAAATTTTTTCTGTGAAAGTTCTTCTAAAGCTTTGTAAGTTTTGATGTTGATCGCAACTGATTTAAATTTATCGGAGTTCATTTATGCCTCCAACTCCGCAGGATCAAAATCAGTAGAAGCAGCAACTGTAGGAGCTGCATCTTCCATTAATTCTACTCTGTGAAAGTAGTAATATTTTTGTCCTGCTGGCATTTTGCCATTACCTTTGGCTTCTGACATATAGGCACCAAAGCGATAATTTTTTCCATCTACGATGATGCTGCCTTTTAAATCATAGGCACTTGGTTTTGCTTTATTACTTACTGGGATAGCGATACCTAATTGTATGCGCTCTTTTTTTTGGTCATCCATTATTGAATAACTCCTTTTTGTTTAAGGTTAGATTTAATCTGTGTGAACCGTTCCATCAGGTTGGTGTAGCTCATTGGATTTTTACTTTTTAAATCCGATAAGAATGACTTGTTGGTGGTGATCCACGCCTGGTAAGAACCAGCATGCGAAATACCTTCTAGGTCTTTCAAAACAGTCTGGATCTTTTTGTCTTGCAGCTCTATCGCTGTGGAAACTTCTTCTGCAGATGCAATGTTATCATTGGTTAATCCAAGCATTGCCAAGGCTCTACCAACGCTACTTGTTTGTGCGTTTTCTAAAGCCGATGTTTGATTAATCCTGGAAGCTGCTCTAATTTCCTCAGCCATTCCAGTTGAAACGTGTTTGCCATCTATAAAAATATCAGTTTGAACTATTACTCTTTTGTCATCTTGGTAAATAATATTGTCTTTAATATCCAAAGATGAACCAAGATTTCTTCTAGCAACAGCTATTCTTAATGCTACTGTTGCATAATCTTTTCCATGAATACTTATGGTTTGACCATTTAAAGATTTTTTGAAATCATTAATAGTTTGTACTAGCTTGTCAGCCATATGATTATACCTCCTAAAATTAAATTGATTGCTGCAAATATCAGCATTGATTTGAACACAAGTTTTTCTTGTTTTTTTAAATAGTGAGCTGCGTAATATTCCTTCCAATTATACTTAACTGCAGATGTATCTTTAGTTCGATTACACATTAAATTACCTTCCATAATTCCTTTGCATGTTTAGTAAAATCATCACCAAGATTATTCCAACACCATGGATGGTCGAACATAGGATCAACCATATCAATTACGTTTTCAATTATTTCTGATTTAGGTAATTTTTCAAACATAGATAAAAGTTTTTCACGTCTTTTAAAAATTTTACAAAGAATTTGAAAATTTCTTTTTAAACCTTCGACAGTTAAAGCATCACAATTTGAACTATCAAAAATTTTATAATCAGTTGCGTTACAATAAAGTAATTTTACTGGAACCGTATAATTGTAATAAGCAGAATAAAATGCACATTGCATTAAATGATTAAAGTTAGGCGTGGTTGGTGATTTGACAGAAAGAAAGGAACGATCACCATCTTTTTTTATTTTTCCGAGTTTGGACCATTGAGTTTTTAACTCAATTATTAATGAAGGTGAGAACGAAGATAAGGCACCATCAGTAATTTTTCCAAAAACAAAATCAGTTCTACCAACGACTGGCAACAGACAAGGAGAACCTGTTGCAGTTGTAATAGAAATTTGTTCCTCGGATATTGTATAAAGATTAGCCACGCCTATTTCCTTTAGCGCCAGGAAACCATTAGTAGCTACATCTACAATTTCGTTTAAGTATTTTTCTTTTTTAGATAAATCTTTTTCATCAACTGGAGTATAATTTTTAAATTCTTCTAACTCTTCTTTGATGGCAAATTCTTTTTTTAATTTATGATTAAGTACAGGAGTTAGTTTGTAATTAGTTCCAAACTTCCAAATGGTATCAGCTAAATTTTTTTGTAAAATATTATTTACAGCTACTCCAGCTTTCATTGCACTAGACGAAGGAAGAGTTCTTCTTTGCTCTTGAGTAAGAACTAAATATTTGTAGATCCAAGCTCCGTCAGGAATAGTTCCTTGAGTAGGTGAGAAGTGATTTATGTTCAGTTTAGTTGCGAACAATGGCAACGCTGCTTCGTTAAGTGGATCAGCTAATACTGTGTTTTTAGACATATAAGAAGCTATATAATTTGCCTACACTATATGTCAAATCGATTACACGATTTGTAGAATGATTATTTTCTTAGTTGCTTTAGGTTGATCTCAGTTGGTCCTGGTTGGCTTTTAACGGATTGTTTGTTCTGCATATGTTTTGCATACCAAAGTATAAATATCTTTCTTGGGTATTTAATTGTTTGGTTATATTTAAAATATGTAGGACCAGATTTGTCTTTAGCATAGCGCCATTTTTTTAATGTATCACTAGGTACACCAAATTCTTTTTCAATTTCTTCTGCATCTGCATTTAAAGATTTACTCCACCAATACTCATATAAATTTAAAATTTCTTCTTCTGTCATTTCACTACTTTTAATTTTTTAATTGTATCAATAACATCATTGTATTTTAAATTAGGAATAACCAAATCGTCTTTTTGATTTGATCTATTTTCTGTTTTAATATTTTTTCTTAATTCTTTTAATTCTTTTGTTAATTGATTTATTGTTTCTGCTGCTTCATTAACAGTCTTTGTTGTGTGTTCCACAAATTCCTTGCTTGCATTTTTTAACGCTTTAAAATTTTTAGTTCTTTCATCTGAAATTTTTTTAATATATTCTAATTGTGCCATTAATAGTTCTTCTCTTCTAATTTTTTCAGATGCAGGAATTTCTTTTTCCAAACTTGTTTGATCTACTATTTCTTCTGGATTAATTAATGCAATAATTGGAGCTACAAAAGTTGGTTCAAAATCTTTTAAAATAATCTTTTGTTCACCTTCAACAAATGGATCAGGATTTATTAAATTAGATTTACCTCTAACCTCTTCGTACAATCCAAAATAAAATCTTATTTGTTTATCATCTAATAAATCTTCAACCTCAGTACCTACAATACAAAGTTTATTAATATGACTTTTATTTACATTTTCTGTGTAATAATAAAAAGCAACTTGATTATCATACATTGAACCTTTTGCTTTTATTTGAATAGCTTTTATATCATTACGATATAAATCTCTTGGAACAACAACTTGATCATTTTTTTCAATTGAATAAGAATATAATCTTCCTGGAACAAAATTATCATCCAGTTCAACATTTTTTAACAAATTAACTCTGGACCAAATAGGAACAGTTTTTTTAGGAAACATTAAATCAACAGGATCGCATTTTAATTTTTCAGCATATTTAATTGCTACATCTCTTGATATTTCTCTTGCGCCTGATGTGTGAGAATAAACAGAAGATTGCTTACCGATAGAATTAGCAAAAGTTTTAACATCCGTTCCTCTTTCATTAATTTTTTGTTGTAATAAATTTGAAGGTTCAGATAACCAATTTGCATCTACTTTAATTCCACCACTGCCAGGTTTTTTACCTATCCAACCTGATGATCTTCCTTGAAGTTTAGCTAATTTCCACGAAGCGTTAAATTGTTCTTTTAAAATATATTTTTTTTCTGCATTTTTTTTTCGATCAATTATTTGAAGTGATCTTTGATACACAGCATCTTCATTGCCAAAAATTACAAGTTTTTTTTGTTCTGGATTTTTTTGTGATAAGTTTAAACTTCTAAGTGCTTTAGGTATTATTGAATTTGCATAAAAAAAAATTACTTCTACATAATTTCCAGCTAAAATCGTTGCACCAGGTTTAACTGTAATTGAGTAGCTATCTAAAGTAGAAATTTCTTTGTTATTCCACTTGCCAAATTTAATTTCTTTAGCTTTAGTTGTAAAAATACTCATATCAAAAAATCTTATACACTATTTTACCTTTTGCTCAAGCCATTCCACATAATGTGTAATAGCATTGACAAATAAGGCTCAATTAGTAAAAGCCGACAATAATGCTTGTTTTAAAAGGTTTTTATAGCGAATCGGAGGTGTTTTAAGTGCCAAGAAACATCATTTATTCGACTTTAGATGTAACTCCATACAGCAATTGGCACCGAAATTGTCATGATGGTATTGCAATGACAGATATTGATAAAATTTCTATCTGTCCAGGTTGCGCAAAACCGTTATTTATTGCCGATACTATTTATAACAACAATCAAGGATTTGCAGGAAAAAGTAGTTTTTTGCAAACTCCATATAAAACCATAGCTCTTGAATTAAACATTCCTTATTTTGAAGTATTTTACTCTGTTGATGAAAGTACCAAGGAAAGAAAAATTACCAAATTTCACGTAAAGAGAATTTATCCATACAGTAAAGGTATTAGAGAATTAGCTCCTGATGATTGGTTAAAATTTTTAGAATATAAAGTTTTGCAACATTGTCCAGACTGCAACAATAAAGATTATTTATTACGAAAAGTAAAATCAAACAAATCTAACAATACATTTTTACGTCAAGAAAATTATGTCAAACTTTTATCTGAGTGATCCTAAATTATTTCATTTAACTAATCTGCATCCATTGCATTTTAAAATTTATGAATATTGTTGTTCTCAATTTAATTGCAAAACGCAAAGCAGTTATATTCGTTTAGTAGATATAGCAGGCTTGTTTCAAATTAATTTGCAAACAGTCCAGGAGGCGATGATTGAACTTTCTAAAATTAAAATTGATGACGAACAGTTAATTAAAATTACACAACAAGAAAAATATGTTGAGTTCACTATGCCAAGATATTTAAAATTTATTAAAACGGTTGGCTTTGAAAAATTTAATTCTGGTAAAGCATGGTCTGCAATTAAAAACCATTTACAAAAAAGAGTAGTAAAAAAATATTTATACAACGAGTTAGATCAGCATGAGCTATACGACAAGCTCAAAGATTTGCCAAAAGAGGACCTTTTTAAAGTAAATGAAAATGATCTACGCTATCCATGGGTATTACGAAATGTCAAAAAAGCCGTTAATTAAAATTCTTGAAGAAAAAATAGACCTGGAACATAGAATAGAAAATATTTTATGGGATGCAGCTTACTGTGATAAATTTTTAGCAAAGCCTAACAACAGGCGCTGTCCAAGTATGTATCAACTATTAGAAACACATTACAACCGTGATGACTGGGGTTTTCATGAACAACCAAAGTTTAAAATACGAGCAACACCAAGGCAAATGACCAGGTATTCGCAAGCTATAGATATTCTTTTAATGATTGATAAATCTATATCAGACGATCCTATCTTTGCTAGAAAGCTAATGTGGTTGCGTGCTAATAAAATTCCTTGGACAAAACTTGGTAAAATGTTTGCGTATCATCGTGTAACAATTAAAAACATGTATGAGAGAATCCTAGAACAGATTGCAAATAAAATTAGAATTAACATTGACAATTACGACACAATTTATATTTAAAACGAATATAATTTCCGAATAGTTTTTTTATAATTTACATTTCAAATATTATATTTTCCTAGCCTATACAAATAAGCAGAGAGGTGTAAAATCAAAACTGTAATTCAATACAGTATGTGTAAATACTGTTTGCAAATTTAATTTTTTTTTACTCTTTATTTTTACTTCCAACAGTTCTTGAATGCGATGAGATTAAAACTGCAATGTCAAAGTATGACAAGACAATCCAATTACACAGTACAATGCAGAGCTAGAGGCATAATGTGTAAGAACGGAAACGTAAGATGTAAAAACCACGGTGGTAAATCAACTGGTCCAACATCACCTGCTGGCAGACTTAAAAGCTTACAAAATTTAAAACAGTTTCATGACAAAAGAATTACAATTAACAGATCAGATTTCCAACAACATCATTCAACAATTGATGAACGGAACTCCTCTGACTAGGATTTGCAAAGACAAAGATTTGCCAAGCTTGTCCAAAGTGTATGACTGGATTGCCAAAGATAAAGATTTCGCAAACAAGATTACGACTGCAAGAAAAATAGGAGCGCAAACATATCTTGACCGTATGATTGAAGAGCTTGAACATGCAGACAATAAAAACATTATGGTCATACGAGAGAAGCTGCATCACTATCGTTGGATGGCATCTAAACTAATTCCAATCTATGCAGACAAACAAGAGATCGTACAAGACAGCAAGGTAGAGATTACTTGGAACATGCCAACAAACAATAATGTGATTGATGTTAAAGTGGATGAGATAAGTAGTGAGAATAGTTAGGTAGCATAAGCACACACAAACGCTCTCGCACACGACATGGAGTTCGGATTTCAATACAAATTCACGATACCTTCACGGTCTTTGTAAATTAATTAAGTATATTGTCGTTGAGTGACTGCTTGACCAACAGTATTGCTAAAAACCTGGCGGAAACAATTAGTTTTTTTCCTGGGGTACCACACCTCAAAACATGGCGGCGGTCTTTTACGTAATTATATACCGATGATTAACACACACAGTCAGATGAACATTAAAGATAAATACAAAAACATTTCAGCTTTCACATTTACGACTACAGGCAAAGAGCTAATGGTGGTGTTTAATGGATTTGAAGAGGATGAAGATTTAAAAGAATTTGCTGATTTCATATTTGCTAAAATTAAAATGCAATATTTTTCAGAAGATAAAACTCCATCGTTTCACTAATGAAAGTAGTAATACCTTATACGCCAAGAGAGCAGCAAGCTACGATCCATGAGAATTTAGACAAATTTAGATATTCAGTTTTATGTTGCCACCGAAGGTTTGGCAAAACGGTGATGTTAATTAATCACTTAATAAGAGCGGCAATGACTTGTCCGCATCATAATCCAAGGTATGCTTATGTGGCTCCAACGTATTCGCAAGCCAAAAAGATAGCCTGGGATTATTTAAAACATTATTCGCAAAAGATACCTGGAACAAAATTTAATGAAACAGAGTTACGAGCTGATTTCATGAATGGAGCCAGGATTATGCTGTTGTCATCTGAAAATCCAGATAGCATCAGAGGAGTATATTTAGATGGAGCTGTGATGGATGAAGCTGCACAAATAAATGCAGCGGTCATTGACGAGGTAATTACTCCAGCACTATCAGATCGAAAAGGTTTTTTATCGGTGGTAGGAACACCAAAAGGAATGAATAATCTTTTTTATGATTATTTCCAAAAAGCGCAATCCGATCCAAATTGGTTTTTATATGTAGCGAAAGCTTCTGAAACCAAACTGATTGATAATGAAGAATTAAAGGCTGCGTTATCCGTTATGGGTACCGCTAAGTATAACCAAGAATTTGAATGTTCTTTTATTGGTAATCTTCAAGGTTCTATTTATGGTGATATTATTTCTAAGCTAGAAGATAATAAACAGATAGCCAGAATACCATACGATGCTGCTTATCCTGTAAATACCGCCTGGGATTTAGGATTTAACGATAGCACCGCAATTATTTTTTATCAAAAGGTAGGTCATGCAATTCATATTATTGATTACTATGAAGAGCGCAGTCAGCCATTACCGCATTATGCTCAAGTCCTAAAAGAAAAAGATTATGTGTATGACACACATTATGGACCGCATGATATTGAAGTTACCGAATTTTCATCAGGACTTACCAGACGAGAGGTTGCTTTTAAACTTGGAATACGATTTCGAGTAGCGCCTAAATTAAATATTGTCGATGGCATTCATGCTGCGAAGATGCTGTTACCAAGATGTTACATAGACGTCGATAACTGCTCTAAGCTTGTAAATGCTCTAAGACATTATCATCAGAAATATTCTGATAAAGAGAGAACTTATCATATTAAACCTGTTCACGATTGGAGTTCACACGCTTGCGATGCGTTTCGAACTTTAGCGACAGGAATTGATGAGATTAAAAATTTTAACAACAATAAACAGTCAGTTGCCGAAACTGATTACAAAATAATTTAAGGAAAAGATTATGGGATTTTTAATGCCAAAACCACCAGCTCCACCTGTGATTACTCCACCGCCTGTTGCGGATGTACCAAAGTATGATGATCCAGCTGTAAAAGCTGCAGAGCAAGAAAAAATTAGAAAACAAGAAATTGCCAGAAAAGGCAGACGATCAACTATTTTAACTGGCACAGGATTAACTACTCCTGCTGACATTGAAAAGAAAACTTTACTAGGAGGATAAAAACATGGGTGGATTTGCAAAACCAATTGCTAAAGCAATGAATATGGGTGTCGTAAAAAAAGTACCAAGTGCAAAATCAGAAGAGCAGCCTAAAGTAACAGCGCAAACTAATGCGCCTGTACCTGAGAATACAACGGCAGGTCCAACAACTGCTGAAATGGATAATACTAATATGATTGCATCTAAACGTAGAGGTAGAAGAAGTACCATTTTAACATCTGTTACTGGAGTAGATACCAACCCACAGCTCAGCAAGAAAAGTTTATTAGGATGAGTTTAGTAAGAAATATTAATCGTAGAAAACGTCTTGGGATTTCACGACCTAAATCTAAATCAACTGTTTCCAAAAAAGCATATTCAGCAATGAAGCGTGGTTGGAAAAAAAAGAAAAAAAAATAAATGCAAGATCAAGAATTACGAACTTTAGCTAAAGAGCTAAAAGACCATCTTTCACGTCTAATGGAAAAAAGACGAAACTGGGAAAGCCATTGGCAAGAAGTTGCGGATGTTATTCTTCCCAGGAAAGCAGAGATTACCAAAGAACGAGCAAGAGGCGACAAACGAAATACACAAATTTATGATGCAACCGCTATACACGCTCTGGAACTTTTGGCAGCCTCTTTGCATGGTATGCTTACCTCCTCTGCCAATCGCTGGTTTTCTTTACGATTTAAAGAAACAGAATTAAACGAAAGCGATGAGGCAAAGGAATGGTTAGAAGATGCTGAAAGTAGAATGTATGTTGCTTTTTCTAAATCAAATTTCCAACAAGAAATATTTGAATGCTATCACGATTTAATTGCATTCGGCACAGCATGTTTATTAATTGAAGAAGATGAGGACGATATTATTCGTTTCTCTGCTAGACACATTAAAGAAATTTATATTCAAGAAAATAAAAAGAATTTAGTCGATACTATTTTTAGACGATTTAAAATGGCAGCTTCTGCTGTTGTAGAAAAGTTTGGTGCAGAAAAAGTATCACGTGATGTTTTAACTACATTTAAAAAAGCACCGTTTGATGAAATAGAAATTGTGCATGTGGTTCGACCTCGTGGAGTGTACGACCAAAGAAAATTAGACAAAAAGAATATGCCATATCAAAGTATTTACTTTGAAAATAAAACTGGTCATATTTTATCGTTAGGTGGATTTAGAGAATTACCTTACGTAGTTCCAAGATATTTAAAAGCTTCGACAGAAATTTACGGACGATCACCATCTATGAATGCCTTACCTGATGTGAAGGTATTAAACAAAATGGTTGAGGTTGGATTAAAAGCTGCAGCTAAGCAAGTGGATCCACCACTATTAGTACCTGATGATAGCATGATGTCACCAATTCGAATGTCACCTGGTAGTCTAAATTATTATCGTTCTGGATCTCGTGATCGAATTGAACCATTAAATATAAATGCAAATACATCCGTTACCTTAAACCAAGAAAATCAAAGACGTGATGCAATTGCTAAAATGTTTCATGTCGATCAACTTTTAGTTACCGAAAATAGAAATATGACTGCAACGGAAGTGATGCAGCGTAACGAAGAAAAGATGAGAATACTTGGTCCAGTATTAGGAAGATTACAATCAGAAATGTTAGAGCCACTTATTATTCGTGTCTTTAACATTATGTTACGAAATAAATTTTTTCCAATGGCTCCAGAAATTTTAGCCGATCAAGAAGTATCGATTGAATATGTTTCACCAATGGCACTTGCTCAGCGTGGTCAAGAATTACAATCATTGATGCGTGGTATGGAAATCTTTGGTGGTTTATCGCAAGCATTGCCTGTGATGGATTATATTGATGAAAACGGATTAGTTAAAAATATTATTCGAGTATTAGGTCTGCCTGCCAAAGTAATTAAGTCGGATGCACAAGTTGCTAAAGCAAGAGAAGAAAAACAACAACAGCAACAACAAATGATGCAGATGCAACAAGCAATGCAAGAAAGTGAAGTTGCCAAAAACGCAGCTCCATTAGCTAAAGTAATCCAGGAAGATAATGCACAACAATAAAGAATTTGAGCAGTTAAAAAAAGACTACAAAGTTATTTTTAATACTGCCGAAGGTAAAAGAGTTTTAGATGACCTCAGTAAGAGATGTCATGAGTTAGTTACTACTCATCAAAAAGGTGACAGTCATGAGAGCGCTTTCTTAGAAGGACAACGATCCGTCTATGTTTTTATTAAAGCAATCTTACAATCTAAATCATAACCCAAAGGTAAAATATGGATAATCAGACAACTGCACCAGAGGTGCAATCTGAGCAACCGACAGCTGTTGTTCAGGAAACTACTGAGGCAACTGCTGAGGTAAGTAACCAGGAAGTAAATTTTAAAGATTTAATTCCTGAAAGTTTTAGAGAAGAAAAATCTCTACAAAATTTTAATAACATGGAGGACTTAGTTAAAAGTTATCTTCATGCGCAAAAATTAGTAGGAGCAGATAAAATACCTGTTCCGAATAAACATGCTACCGAGGAGGACTGGAAGGAAGTGTTTAAACGACTAGGCGCTCCAGAACATCCTGATGGATATAAATATTCATTTAAAGAAAATGAAATTCATCCTGAGCAATTAAAAGCATTTAATCAGACAGCTCACAAGTTAGGCTTACTCCCACAACAGGCAGAAAGCTTAATTAAATTTTATAATGAAATGAATACGAACCAAATTCAAAGTTTGGAAAGTAATGCGGAGCAAACACAAATGCAGACGGAGGCTGAATTAAAAAAAGAATTTGGTCCACAGTATGCAAAACGATTAGATCAAGCCAAACGATTAGCAACCTCTACATTAGGCGAAGAATTTTTAAATAATACTTTGCTCCAGGATGGTTCACGTTTAGGTGATAATCTAAGTGTCATTAAAGCTTTTTCTAATTTAGCAGACAAATTATCTGAAGATGAAATCGTTAAAGGCGATGGCATTGGATATATGACTGCTTCCGAAATTCAAAAACAAATTGAAGAGCTTACTCAAGAAGGTTCTGCGTATTGGCAGAAATCACATCCTAACCACAAACGAGCGGTGGATGAGGTGTATAAATTGAGAGAGCAACTCAATGGTTAAAGAACCTTTTACTCAAGAAGAAGTAGCTTTAGAGTGCTTACGATTTGCAACTGAGTTTGCGCCAGAAAATGAGCGTAAAGATCCGTTACCTACAGCACAAAAGTATTTCGATTGGGTTCAACAAGTTTCCAAGAGAAAACCTTGCACCTGCAAGACCTCTAAGAAAAAAGTCTAATTGCAGACTTAAAACGCAAAGACGAGATCCTCGCCAGAGGAAAATCAAATCGATCTTTAAACATTAACCAACAACAAAGGAGCAATAAATGTCATCATTTATTACTACAGCGTTTGTACAGCAATATTCAAATAATGTGCAAATGCTATCACAACAAAAAGGCTCTCTTCTAAGAGGTGCTGTTGATGTTGAAACTGTTGTGGGTAAAAACGCATTCTTCGATCAAGTAGGTGTAGCAACTGCACAGAAACGATTGACAAGACATGCTGATACTCCGCAGATCGACACTCCACACGCTAGAAGAAGAGTATCGTTGGTTGATTATGAGTACGCTGACCTTATCGACAATCAAGATAAAGTTCGTACTTTGATCGATCCAACAAGCTCATACGCCATGGCAGCAGCCTATGCACTAGGTCGTGCGATGGACGATGAGATCATTGCAGCCGTTTCTGGAACTGCGTACACAGGTGAAACTGGTAGCACCGCTACTGCTTTACCTTCTGCACAAAAAATTACAGAAGCTGGCTCAGACGGATTAACTATTGCTAAACTAAGAAATACTAAAGAAATCTTAGATAGCGGAAATGTTGATCCATCAATTCCAAGATACATTGTAGTTGGACCAAAACAAATTTCTGATTTGTTAGGAACAACACAAGTTACATCATCAGATTTCAATACTGTTAAAGCATTGGCAAATGGTGAAATTAACACGTTCCTTGGATTTAACTTTATCGTTTCTAACAGATTATCCAAAACTGGAAGCAAACGATTGAACTTAGCTTTTGCTATGGATGGTGTGAAATTGGCTATCGGTCAAGACATCATGACTAGAATAGATGAGCGAAGTGACAAAGGTTACGCTACTCAAGTGTATGTTTGTCAATCAATCGGCGCAACTAGGATGGAAGAATCTAAAATTGTAACGATAGAAAGCGTGGAGGCGTAATTTTATGGCAACTGTTTATTCAACACAAAAAACAAAGTGGTCACAAAATGTACCTTCTGAGAAGATTGATACTAACGAACTAAGCGGCAAAGTTAGAGTTGCTTATGCAAGTTATGAAGCATCTTCATTAGCATCAGGCGATGTTATTGAAATGTTCAATCTTCCAAACGGAGCAAGAATAATCGATGGTTATCTTGCGAATGACGCTTTGGGTGCATCAACTACTTTATCAGTAGGATATGCTGCTCACACAGACAGTTCAGGAGCTACGGTTTCTGCAGCTGCTGCTGCTTACTTAGCGGCTACATCAACTGCTTCTGCAGGTAGAACAGATGTTTGCGCAACGATTGCGCTTGGATCTGGTTCAGTAACCGATGCAGATAAAGACGGTGTACCTGTTACAGTAACGATGGGTGGTGCCGCTGGTACAGGAACGATCCAATTAGTAATCCACTACGTGGCGGACTAATCATTCCTTTGACGAGGTTGGCGAGCAATCGCCAGCCTCTCACACACCATGAAATTATTTATGATTATAGGATTGTTATGCAGTCCATTTTTAGAGGAATGTTACGAATTTGAAAAACAAGATCAATTGTTCAAAACAAGAGAAGAGTGCAAAGCTCAGTCAGAAATAGTTTTAGATAACATTATGAATATTTTTATAAATCAAAACATAACCGTACAAGTAAAGGTCGGTTGCATAGAGGTAAAACATGGCATCGGTAGTTGATATATGTAATAGCGCATTAAATTTATTAGGAGCTAGCACCATTAGTGCTTTGACCGATGATAGTAAGAATGCAAGGCTTTGTAACCAACGCTATGAGCCTATTCGAAATAGAATTTTTAGATCACATGCCTGGAACTGTTTAACTAAGCGAGTTCAATTAGCACAAGACAGTACAGCTCCAGTTGTGGAATTTACATACGCTTACACGTTACCTTCTGATTGTTTGCGTGTGTTAAAAATACATACTGGTGCAACAGATAGTATTGCTAGCGATATTGATTACCAGGTTGAAGGTAGAAAAATTAAGACTAACGAAGGAACTGTTTATTTAGTCTATATTGCACTTGTTTCTGATCCAAACGAATACGATGTATATTTACAAGAAGCATTAGCTGCAGGATTAGCAGCAGATATTGCTTATGCTGTAACTAATAACGCAACGCTTGCTAAAAATTATCAAGAGGTTGCGGATGAACGATTACGAGAAGCACGCTTTATTGATGCTACAGAAAATTCTTTAGGAACGATTGAGAGTAACGAATTTACTGATGCGAGGTTATAATGCCAAGGACAACACTTGCATTAACAAGTTTTGTATCTGGTGAGTTTTCACCAAAGCTAGATGGCAGAACGGATTTTGAAAAATATAATTCTGCTTGTAAAACATTAGAGAATTTTTTAGTGCATCCACAAGGTGCTGCAACACGAAGAGTGGGAACGCAATTTGTCGATGAAGTTAAAGATAGTACGAAAAAAACAAGATTAATACCTTTTGAATTTTCTACTACACAAACGTACGTATTAGAATTTGGCAATCAGTACATCAGGTTTTATAAAGACAAAGGTCAAATTTTATCTGGCGGATCCGCTTATGAAATTAGTTCACCATATTTAGAAGCAGAATTATTTGAAATTAAATTCGCACAGTCTGCAGACGTAATGTATATTACACATCCAAATCATCCAGTAAAAAAATTATCACGAACTGGACATACAGCTTGGACTTTAACTTCTGTTGCATTTACAAATGGTCCTTATTTACCAGAGAACTTAACAACTACGACTTTAACGCCAGCAGCAACAACTGGATCAGGAATTAACTTAACAGCATCAACTTCTATTTTTGTAAGTACAGATGTGGGAAGATTTGTAAAACTACACGGAGGTTATGCTACCATTGCAAGTTATGTTTCTGGAACTGTCGTAACGATTAATATTGTAGAAAATTTTAGCGCAACGACTGCTACTGAGATATGGAGCCTAGGAGCCTTTTCAGCAACCACTTTATATCCATCCTGTGTTTCATTCTTTGAACAACGATTAGTATTTGCTGGTACACCAACAGAACCACAAACAGTTTATTTTTCAAAGTCTGGTGATTATGAAAATATGACTACAGGTACCAATGCCGATGACGCTATGGTTTATACGATTGCCTCTAACCAGGTGAACCGAATACGATATTTAAAAGCACAACGAACTTTAATTGTAGGAACCACAGGCGGTGAATTTACCGTATCTGCAGATGGAACGGATGCTGCCGTTACACCAACCAATGTTACAATTAAACGACAAAGTTCTTATGGTACAGCGGATATTGATAGTATTTTAGCAGGTAACGCTGTTTTATTTTTACAAAAAGCTAGACGAAAAATTAGAGAGCTTGCTTACAATTTTGATACAGACGGCTATGTAGCGCCTGACCTTACTATCTTAAATGAGGCAGTCACTACTTCTGGCATAACAGAAATGGCATACCAACAAGAACCAGATAGTATTTTGTGGTGTGTTCGAGAAGATGGAATTTTAGCAGGACTTACGTATCAACGATCAGAAAATGTTGTTGCTTGGCACCGACATAAATTAGGTGGAACTTTTGGATCTGGTGCAAGCGCAACTGGATATGGAGTAGTGGAAAGTATTGCATCTATTTCTGGTACCTTAACCGAAGATGAGCTTTGGGTAATTGTTAAACGAACTATTAATGGTGCTACTAAACGATATGTAGAAGTATTTTCTGATTTTGATTTTGATGAAACTTCTGCTGCTGATTTTAAATTTTTAGATAGTCATTTAACTTATTCAGGAGCTGCAACCAGTTCTATTTCTGGATTAAGTCATTTAGAAGGACAAACTGTTTCTATTTTAGCAGACGGTGCAACACACGCAGATAAAGTAGTTAGCTCAGGTACAATTACCTTAGATCGATCTGCGCAAAAAGTTGTAGTCGGATTAAATTATAATTCTGTATTGCAAACGATGCGTATTGAAGGTGGAGCTGCCGAAGGTACTTCACAAGGTAAAACCAAAAGAATTTCTAAAGTGGTATTACGATTATTTGAAACGGTGGGAGTAAAAGTAGGACCCAGTTTATCACAATTAGAAACGATACCATTTCGAACGACCTCTAGTTTGTTATCGCAACCAGTCGATACTTTTTTAGCTGGTGATAAAGAAATTGAATTTAGAGATGATTACAATTCGGATGGTTTTATTTTTATTAAACAAGATCAGCCTTTACCTTGCTCGGTATTAGCGATCTATCCAACTGTAGTTACAAGTGACGGATAATTTAACTATCGTTCCATACCAACGATCACACGGTGATTACATTATTCAATTTGGCATGAACGACAAACTCATGGATTTAGATGCAAGCTTTAACGAAAATAGAATTGATTATGAAACACCTGGTATGGCTTTCACTTTATTACTTAATGATACTCCTATCGTTAGTGGTGGCGTTATTGTTCTTTGGCATGGAGTTGGCGAAGGTTGGGTTATGTCGAGTAAAAGAATTTTTGAATACAAATTCACAGCGGCTTCACTCATCAAAAGACGGTTAGATTTGATTTGTGACAATAATAAAATTTGGAGGTTACAAACTTCCGTAAAAGCAAAATTTACAACAGGTATCAGGTTCGCAACTTGGTTAGGTTTAACTAAAGAAGGTCTAATGAGAAAATTTGGACCAGATGGATCGGATTACTACAAAATGGCAAAGATATATATATGAGTTTTATAGGTGATATAGCTGGTGGTTATGGTGCAAAGCAATTAGGTAAATACAATAATTCCTTATTGCAAACACAGTCTAAATTAGAAAAAGCAGAAGCGGATAGAAAATTAGCGGTATGGAACCAATTAGACAAACCTCGTTTAATTGAAAACCAAGATACAGAATTTTCTGATTTTTTTGTCAAAGTATTAAACTCAGGTGCAGAGTTTCGAGCTGGTGAAACTGGCGCATTAGCTGCAGTTAAATTTAGAATTAATCAAGCTTATGATTTATCTATTGGTGAATATAATTCTAAAGTAGATTATCAAAATCAAATTAATCAATCCTTAATGACATCAGCTAAAGGTCAAGCTGAACTATACAAAGGTGAATTAGCTTTCCGAACTGGTTTAATTAAAGCTGCAGGAACGATGGCTGGTAATTATAATCAATCAGGAAGTTTATTAGGATAATGGCAACATTTAAAATTTATCGATCACAAGCGCAAACTGGTAATGTTCAAATTCCTCAATTTGGTCAATTAGCTATTCCAGTTGAATATGCGCAAAAGCAAGGACAAGCTATTTCGCAATTAGGAAAAGTTTATGAAAAATTTAAAGCAGAAGAGAGAGAAACTATTAATGAAAACAGAGCCTCTGAAATCAAAAATGAAATAAATAAAAAACTTGCAACTGCTTATGGCAAGGTAAGTAACCTGACGGATTTAAACCAGGCAGAAACTATTATGAGCCAGGCGTTTGAAGCACCAGATTTAACTTCAGAAAACAGACAAGTTCAAAAATTAGTTAAAGATTATTTAAATAAAAAACAAACATCCATTGGTTTAGATGTTTTTAAAACAGTAACATCGAATTACACTAAAGAAACACAAACGAATAAATCTTCAGTATTAAATAAATTTGCGATTGATCGTGCTAGTAATGATCCTTATGTGCGAGCTGTTGCTGAAAAAGAAATGGACGTATTTTTTCAATCAACAGAAAATTATCGTTTGTTTGGTCCTAAAGGATTAGAAAAATTAAAACTAGATGCAGAATTATTAACCAAAGAATTACAAGTTAAATTTAGAACTAAAAATGATCCGATGGCAACATTGGCATCAGAGCAAGAAATATTTACAACTTTTGGACCACAAAAAGGTGCTGCTATTTTAGAA
>Ga0222714_10003080_pt1 | contig 17221 bp, 16 predicted proteins | sample C33_3DmetaG_FD_165048 | JGI IMG/M metagenome (GOLD analysis project Ga0222714, IMG submission 165048) | Estuarine water microbial communities from San Francisco Bay, California, United States - C33_3D | ecosystem: Environmental > Aquatic > Marine > Unclassified | place: USA: California...
GTGAAACTGAGGTAGTATTAAGAAACAAAGTTACAAATGTAGAGTATAACTCAGACGCGGAGGCAGAAGCTGATATTGCTGATCCAAATACACCTACTCAAAAAGAGCATGTAGTAAGATCAGTTAAAATTAAAGTAGCAAAGATGCCGCCTTTGGGTACATCTTCTAGCTTGTAATATATAATAATTTAGTATAATTTGTAAGTTCAGGATTTTCACGCCTGCCTTATAATAATTAAAATATGACAATATCTAGATCATTAATGAGAAGACAATTATATAACATGGGAACAGGCATAGCATCATTAGATGCAGGGGCTCCGTCTATTAAATATACGGGTGATATTAAACCACAAATGGCATCTGCTCCAGATCCAATGGCAGATCTATATGATCAATTTTTAAATATGAAAAAGCAAGGAGTTATTCCTGCTAATATGGATTTTGATTCATTCAAAGATTTAATTAGAGAGCAAGCAGCTTACGGTGGATCAATGAGACAACAATATGGATTAGGAAGTATTGTTAAGAAAGCCGTTAAAGGTGTTACAGGAGCAGTTAAGGATATTGCAAAATCTGATTTAGGTAAAGCTGCATTAGGAGCAGCGGCTCTGTATTATGCCCCTGCTTTATTATCACGAGGCGCTCTTTCTCCAGGTTTAGCTGGTTGGCAATCAGGTTTAGGTTTTGCTGGTAATTTAGCAAAAGAAAAATTTGCTGGTTTAGGATTAAGTAAAATACTTCCAGAAACTGCATTAGGAAGAACAGCGGCTGTTGCTGCCATAGGCGGTTTAACAGGATTTTTATCTAGTCAAGGAATGAGTGAAGAAGAAATTGAACAAGTTAAAAGTAATCCAGAAGCATTAAAAATTTATTTAAGACAATATTATACAAATTTAAATCCAGAATTAAAAAATAGACCTGAACAAGTTGAGTCATTTGTTCAATCTCAATTAGGTGAATATTCTTATGCTACAGGTGGTAGAGTTAACTATAATCAAGGATCAAGTCCACTTATAGAACAGGCTAAAATCTTAGCTGAAAGAAATGGAACTACGGTTAGTGAAGAGCTTGGAAAATTACTAGAGTACAATTTTGAGTCAGATGTTGTTGGCCCTGAAAACACTGTAAAAAAAGCATATGGTGGAAGAATGATGAAGGCATATGGGGATACTGCAGAAATGGCTTCAGGGATTGCAAGTTTACCTTTAAGGCAAAATGAACAGGGAGTAAAAGAAGTAGATTTAAGAGAAACTGGTGGATTTATACCTCCAGTTGGTATAAAAGAAAAGGCAGACGATATTCCAGCAATGTTGTCTAATAACGAATTCGTATTCACAGCCGATGCCGTAAGAGGTATGGGTAATGGAGATGTTAACGTAGGTGCACAACGTATGTATGACATGATGAAAAAATTAGAAAATGGAGGAAGAGTTTAATGGCTGAAGTACAACAAACGCAAATATTACCAGCACCATTTATTGAAGCTGCAGGTAAAACTTATTTAGATGATTTAACAAAAGCAATTGGCGCAACAAAAGCTATTGATTTAACACAATTATATGGTCCTCAATTTGTTGCAGGTCCTGGTGCATTACAAACACAAGCTGAAGGATTGGCAGGTGGACTTGGAAGCTATGCACCTTTTTTACAAGCAGCACAAGCTGCAACAGGTCCTCAAGCTTATCAACAATATATGTCTCCATATCAACAAGATGTTATAGGAGCAACTTTACAAGAATATGATATTCAAGCGCAAAAAGGTTTAGGTTCAATTGCACAAGGTGCAATTGGTTCAGGTGCATTTGGTGGAGCAAGACAAGGTGTTGCAGAAGCTGAATATAGATCTGCTAGTGATAGAAACAGAGCTGCATTACAAGCACAATTATTACAACAAGGTTTTGGTCAAGCACAACAATTAGCTTCTCAACAATATGGTCAACAATTAGGATTAGCTCAAGCTTCTCCTCAATTAGCAGGATCACAAATTGCAGGTTTATCTGCATTAGGAGCCCAGCAACAGGCACAACAACAAGCTCAGTTGCAAGCTCAACAACAATTAGCTTATCAACAAGCATATCAACCATTACAAGCTGCACAACAATTTGGTGCGGGTGTTACCCAATTAATCGCAGGTTACCCAGGTCAAACTCAATCAACGATGACTCCTTCACCTACTGCATTACAAACAGGTTTAGGAACTGCATCTACACTTGCGGGTATTTATTCTTTATTAAGGAAGTAAAATGAGCAAAATATTAAAAAGACCAATGTTTAAAAAAGGTGGATCTACTAACGAAGGTGTTATGTATTTAGCAACTGGTGGTAGAGCAAGATATGAAAATGGTAGTCCAGATCCATATGCAAAAATAATGGAACTTGATCCTAAATTAGGAGCTAGTATTAAAAAATACGGAACTATATTTGAAACACTAGGAGCACAAGACACTGCACAACAAAAAAGAGATATTCTTTCTAATTTACTAATTAAAGGCGGACTAGGACTTGTTTCTGGAGAAGGTGCAGGTAAAGGAACTTTAGGAGCTATTGCAACTTCTTATAAAAAACCAACCGAAGAAGCTTTAACTAGATTAGCTGAAATGAAACAAATGCCTTCACAAGCAAGACTTGCTGGAGCAAAAGCAGCTATAGACGCACAATTACAACTGGATTTACAAAGAGAAAAAGGTAAACAAATGTACGCTGCCCAATTACCAGAAGAACAAATTAAATCAGATGCAACTATTATTGCTAAATCTGTAGAGAGCCGTACTTTACCTCCAGTATATAGAGACCCAACTGGAACAGCTAAAAGTTTATATAAATATGAAAAAATATTTGGAGATCAATTTATAAGAATACCAGAATGGTCTGTAACAAAAGAAGGAGATTATTTTATAAACCCAGAATCAATGAGAGTAGGTCAAATAACTTATTACCCTGGTAGAGGATTAATAGAAAAAGTAAAAGACGATAAAGATCCAAATATAGCATTTAGACCATATGCTCCAAAAGAATAGGAGAACTTATGTCTTCGGAAAAATTATTTCCAGGTTTTCCTTCACCTAAAGAAGATAAATATACAGACGTTCAACAAGGGGAATTATTTTTAACTCCTGACGCAGAAGATAATCAAGAAGTAAGTCAAATTACAGCAGGTGTTGCAGGTATTGCATCAGGTCTAATTAAAGTTCCAGAAGGTATTGTATCATTAGGCGCAGAACTTATTGATCTAGGATTAGGAACTGATTATGCAGTGGATGTAGAAAAATTCTTTGATAAAATTAATCCTTTTGAAGAAGTAGCTCAACAAAAAGCTTTAGGTAAACTAACTGAGGCAATTACACAAATTGGTTTACCTGCAGGGATAGGGGCTAAAGTAGCAACTAAATTAGCTACTAAAGCCATTAATGCAAAAAAAGCAGGTAGATATTTAAATCTTAAATCCAAAAATTTACAAAAAGGTGTAAAGAAAGCATCCGAATTAAATCAATTATCAACTAAACAAAAATATGCAGCTATAACAATTGGTGGAGCATTAGGAGAAACTACAGTTGCGGATGTTGAAAATTTAGGAACTATTGGAGATTTATTTGAAGCAGGTCCAACGGAGTTAGATAGAGAAGTAGAAGCAGACCCTAGTTCAGATGCAAGTAGAAAGATACTAAATAGAATAAAATTTGGAGCGGAATCTGTTGTCTTGACACCTATTATTTATGGAGCAGGTTCTTTTATTAAAGCTGTAGGAACAAGAGGAAAAGAATTAGCTTACAGTAATAAAAAATTAGAAAAATACTTTGATAAAGTAGGTTCTTTTTTTAGACCTAGAGGCGCACGTCCACAAGAATTATTTAGAGCACAAAGAACTGAAAAAGGAAGACTAATGGCAGATACTAATTTTGCTATGGAACAAGTTAAGCTTATTGATAACGAAGTAGATAAAATGTTTCCAGAAGTTAAATCTTTTTTAAATAAAACAACGGAAGATAATAGAGGACAATTTTTAAAAGAAATTAATGATTTAATGTTTTCAGGGGATTTAAAAGCTGATCTACCGCAAGAAGCGGTTAATGCATTTATGAAAAATGCAAAAAAGATGAATGCTAAAAATGAATCTATAAACAATGTAATAGATTCAGTGGTTAAAGTAAGATCTAAATTTAGTAATCTAATGGATATAACAGCAGAGGGTCCTGCTGGCATGATACCTGCTGGAGCAAAAGACAAATTACAAACAGATCTAAGACAATTAATGGGTAATAGGGTCAAGCAATATATTGGAACAACATATAGAATATTCCAAGATCAAAACTTTGGTTTTTATTCAAGATATAAACCAACAGACACATCAATTAATAAAGCAAAAGAATTATTTAAAAGATACGCAGCTAAAAATAAAAATCCAATAACGGATCAAGAAGCAGAACAACTTGTTGATAATGTTTTAAAACAAGCTCGTCAATATAATCCAAAAAGTAAACTTCCAACATTTACATATGATAACTTAACTGCAGGTGCGGACACGGCAGAAAATATAAAAACATTTGCTCAAACAGTAACAAAAGAACTACCTGATGGAAGTAAAGAATTAAAAGTTGTTGGAAAAGGAAGCAAAATATTTAGAGAACTATTTGGAGAAATAGAAGATGCAAGATATTCAATTTTTGAAGGAATGAATAGACTTGGAACAATTGCTAGAAAAAATCAATTGTTTGATGAAATATTAGATGTAGATGAAGCATTAAAAGCCGCTGCAACTAAAACAACAGCTCCAGGTTCTAGAGGATTTTTCTTTTCTTCTCCATTAGAAGCTAGAAGAGCCCTGCCTAATCAAGAAATAGTTAAGATAGATCCATATGTACAAGAATTTTTTCAAGATGGAGTATTGGTTAATAGACTTTCAGGTATGTATACAACAAAAGATATAGCAGAAGCTTTTGGTAATGCTTCAAGAACATCTCAATGGTTAAGAGGAGAAGGTGGAAACGCTTTTACAAGAACAGCTGCTTGGGCGTATAGAAATTTATATTTAACACCTAAAGCTGGATCTCAATATGCAAAAACAATTTTATCTGTTCCAACACATTTTAGAAATTTTTTATCTTCAGGAGCTTTTATTATAGCTAATGGTGGATTAACAAATCCATTAGCTTTAGCTAGAGGAATTAAGAAAGCTAAAGATTCAGTTCAATTAGGGGTAAGAGACCCTAAAGCTATGGAATATTATAGAGAACTTTTGGAATTAGGAGTTGTAAATTCAAATGTTAGAATGGGTGATTTAACAAATTTAATGAGAGATGCAAAAATATTTGAATCAGGTAATGTTGCAACAGATTCTATCTTAAAACCTATGATGAGATCATTAGGTAAAATAGGTGAAGCAGCTAAACGAACTGTTAAAAAAACAGCATCTGTTATGCAAGACGCATACGTTGCAGAAGATGATTTTTGGAAAATAGCAATGTATGAAACAGAATTGGAAAGAAGAACTGCTAATTATCTTAAAGCAGGAATTAAAAAAACAAATAAAGAGTTAAAAGAAGAAGCTGCTAGAATTATTAGAAATACAATTCCTAATTATGCATATGTTGGAGATTTCGTTAGAGCAATGCGAGCTACTCCTCTTGGTAATTTTATGTCATGGCCGTCAGAAGTATTTAGAACAGGGGGAAATATTATTAGACAAGCAATTGATGATATTAAAGATCCTATTACAGGTAGTGTAAATTATTTTAAAAGTACTAATCCAAACAAATCAGCTGGTTTAGCTAGAGTAGTTGGTGGCGTCACTGCTTTTGGAGCTTTACCATATGGCATAATAGAAGGAACTAAATCAATTTATGGTGTATCTGATGAGGAGGCAAATGCTGTTAGAGAATCTGCGGCAGCTCCTTGGTCTAAAAATTCACAATTGATTGTTGTTAAAGATCCAGAAACAGGTGAGTATTCTTACAGTGATTGGAGTCACAACAATGTTTATGATACTTTAACAAGACCTTTCACAACTGTTTTAAGAAACATTCAAAATGGAATTGAAGATGAGGAAGTTTTAATAAAAGGTTTTGTTGAAGGACTAACTCAAGCAGCGGCTGAAACAGCTAATCCTTTCATAGGTGAATCTATTTTTACAGAAGCAATGAATGATATCTTTATTAGAAAAGGAAAAACTAAAGATGGTTACGAATTATGGACAGAAAATACTCCACTTAATGAGAAATGGAATAGGGCTTTAAAACACGTTGTAGAAACACAGGCTCCTCAATACAAGCAATTATTAAAAGTTTATAATTCTTCTACAGGTAAACCAGACGAGAATGGTGATGTAATTGAAATAGATGAATCATTAGCTGGTGTTTTTGGATTTAGATTAATACCTGTAAAACCAGAAAAAGCTTTAGGATTTCATATAAATGATTATCAAAGAGGTGTAAGGGAATCTAGAAGAGAATTTACTGGAGGTCCTGAAGGAGTACTTAAACCTATGAAGAGTCCAGAAGATGTTATTCAAAGATTTTATGTAGCTAATGAAGCTTTGTTTAAAAATTCTAAACAAATGTATAAACATATAAATAACTTAAAAGAATTAGGTTTATTTGATAGAGAGATGTTTGATAGTTTTAATTCAAGAGGATTAAAAAAAGACTACAATATTTTATCACAAGGATCTTTTAATCCATATTTTCCTTCTAAAGGAACAATAGATGCTTTCTATAAAATAGCAGAGGAAACAGGGCAGCCAAATCCTTTTATTCAAGTTGAAGGTATTTTAAATAGAATGTTTAATATTTTCTATACTAAAAAATTAAATGATGAATGGAACTTTAAATTAGAAGATTTCTTGCCATCGGCTGAACCGCAATCAAGAGCTCCGTTACCAGAGCAACCAATGCCAAATCAACAAATTATTCAACCTGCACAACAAGTAAATTTAATGCAAAGTGGGTTGACAGCTACTGAGGGTGCGTTATTATCTGAGGAAGAAAAAATGATGCGACTTAAACAAAGAGGTTTAGCTTAATGGATTTATACGATTTATATCAAAAATATTTAGAAGAGGCATATGCTCCAAAACAAACAATGGAGACATATAATCCTTTAAAATATTTATTGTATCCTCAAATTCAAGATAGCGGTGGAGATAACACGGGGGGCATAACTACTTTATCTCCTCAACAAATTCAAGATAGAGCTATGCAAATGGATTTTGATGCAGCAGCATTAAGAGATGAACAAGGAAATGTTGTTGGTGGCTTAACTCCAGAAGAACAAGAATTAATGGACCAGGCTAGAGGAAAAGGTGGGTTAAGTGGTTATGACAAATTTAATGTTGGAACAATGTTTATGGGGGGTGGTCTTCCAAGTATTTTTTCATTAATGGCTTCAAGAAGAGCAGGACAAAATCAAGCTTTACAACAATTAAGTGCTATGCAAAATGCTGATACATCGAACATAGGCATTAATGCTGTAACTAGACCAGGAACATACTCTTATGATGATTCAAATGTAGGAGGTTCTGGAACAGGCGGAGGAAGCCCTAGTTCGGGTACATATGGAAGTGTTGGAAGTTATGAAGATTTTGGGAGTACATATTAATGGCTAAAAAATCAGCTTTAGAAAAAATAGAATATCACGAAAAGATTTGCAGGTTAATGCAAAAACAAACTTTTGAACAAATCAAAAAGATAGAAGATAGAATCGTTAGAATAGAAAGAATATTAATAGGTACGGCTGCTTTTGTTATAATAAGCCTACTTGAAAAATTAATCTAGATACATTATATATGTTGCAGGCGCACAATAACGTGGCCTATTAAACTTGCTTAAATATAAGGAGAATAATATGACAGCATTAGACATAATCAATAAGTTCAATAAAGACGTTTGGAATCATTCAGACAGAATGTTTGGTGATGCATTTGACTCTATCTTTGATAGTTGGTCAAAAGCTCAATCGTTTCCATTTTACAATGTAGTAAAATATGGAAAAGGTGAATACGGCATTGAGTTAGGACTTGCAGGCTTCAACAAGAAGAATGTTAAAGTTCAATATCAAGATGGTGTATTAACTGTTTCTGGTCAAGTAGAAGACAAAGAAAAAGACTACATTGAAAAAGGTTTAGCAGCTAGAAAATTTTTCAAACAATTTGCTTTACATGATAAAGCAGTTGTTAATGATGCTAAAATGGAAGATGGTGTATTAACAATCAAATTAGGTGTTAATGAACCAGAAGAAATCAAACCTTTAGATATAAATATTAAATAATTATATCCAATCTTTAAGTTCTTCGCCCATAACTTCTGTGGCGATGTTAACTTTCTTACGAAGGGACTGTACGATTTTTTCATCTACAGTTCCTTCAGCAATAATATCAATATAAGTCATAGGTTTTTCTTGACCTATTCTATCAATCCTTGCTTCAGACTGTTGACGTTTTTCTAAATCATATCCATTAGAATAATAAATCATTGTAGATGCACCAGTTAAAGTAATTCCATATCCACCTGTTTGAGGAGTACCAACAAGAAATCTAACTGGGGATTCAGGGTCCTGGATTTTTTTAATTGCTTTCTGTCTATCATCAGTAGAAGTATCTCCATAATAAGTAACTACAGAATTCTCTCCATATTTTTTAATAATAGTTTCAACAATACTTTCTATATCGTGTCTATAATGAGCCCAAATAACAGCTTTGCCTTCCATCTCTTCCAAGACATCCATTAATTCATCAATACGATAGTTTTTAATTTTTTGAACAGTGCCATCATCTGCCTTAAAATGGCCACATGTAATTTGATGCAATCTCATCATTTGAGTAATAACAGTGGCAGTGGAAATCATTTTACCATTTAAAAATGCAATGGCTTGTTCTTTCATAGTTTTATAAACTTTCTTTTGCTCATCTGTTAATTCTATAATACGTTTTGTATATGTTTTCTTTGGTAAATCTAAACAATCATCTTTTAAAACACGATAAGAAAACGGTTTTAATTTATCAGATAATTCTCCAAGGTTTCTATAGCCAACAACTAATTGAATCATACGACCCGATACATTAATTTGTTTTGTAACGGCGTATCTAGTTTTAAAAGTATAAAAAGATTGGTGACCTAAAAGATATGGATCTAAAAAATAACATTGCGCAAATAAATCTAAAGGTGATTTAGTAACAGGAGAACCTGTCAGTATTCTTCTATATTTAGAATTAGCACCAAGTTGCACAATAGCTTTAGTTCTTTTAGCTTGTGGATTTTTTATAGTTGTTGATTCATCAATTCCTATTAAAGAAGTATGGCAAGATAAAAATTTTTGAGCAAAAGCAACACCTTTTTTAGTTGAAAAAGCTTCTACATTCATAATTAAAATATGTAAATCAGGACCTGTTTTAAACAAACATTGTAAATCTTTTGCGTTAGGATCAGTTCTCCATAAACCCATTTTTTTATCAATATAATCAGGCATATGTGTAGGTATTTCACTTTCAAACCAATTTTTATACACACCTTTAGGTGCAATAATTAATGCTCCATTAATTTTACCTGAATTATAAAGCATAGCTATATTATCTATCAAAACTTTAGATTTACCTGTTCCCATTTCCATAAAATAGGCAAATACTTCTTTATTCCAAGACAATTCTAATGCTTTGGATTGATGCGCAAAAGGCTTTGTTTTATTTTTGTAATGCATATTGCAATTCTTTCTAAAAAGATATATATGCATAATTAATAAGAAAGTCAATATGAGTAAAGTTTATTTAACACAAGATATTCCCATCGATAAATTTTCAGGGCAACCTAAATATAATATTGTTGGTGCACAAAAATATGGCGAGATAGAAGTTATCTTTCCTAGAAAATCTCAAATGCTTTATTCTCCAGCTCCATTTATTATGAAAATAAAAATGGCATTAAGTAAATTTAATCCTGAAGAAGATTATTTATTACTATCTGGCGATCCTGCCATAATTTTGACATTTGGTTTAGTTATAGCTGAGATGTATGGAAAGGTTAAAGTATTAAAGTGGGACAGACAAGAAATGCAATACTATCCTGTAGAAATAAATTTAAAAGAACAATTGACATCAATGTAACAACTAACTATATAAAAAGGTATGAAAGATAATATGATAGACCCAAGAAAATATGCGCCAGATCAAGCAGACTTTGTTGATCCAGCTACTTTGTCTGAAGAGATTCATAAATTAAAATCTGTTCAGCAAGAAATACAAAATAAAGAAACTGAAATCAAAACATTAAAAGAACAAGAAAAAAATTTTAGTAATGTTGTCATTCCAAAATTAATGACAGATATGAATTTAAAAACATTGAAACTAGCAGATGGTTCTGAAGTTTCAATTAAAGATATTTATAGTGCCACTATAAAGGCAGACAAAAAAGCCGAGGCATATGAATGGCTTCGTAAAAACGGCCTAGGTGATATTATTAGAAATAATATCATTGTTACTTTTGGCAGAGGCGAAGAAAACAAGGCAATGACTTATGTCACCCTTGCAAGAGGGCAGGGATATGAACCTACTCAAGAAGAGAAGGTTCACCCTGCAACTCTCAAAGTAGTATTGGAGGAATGGAAAAATAAAGGTAATGAAGTTCCTGAAGATCTATTTTGGACGTTTGAAGGTAACCAAACGAAAATAAAAAGTAAAGACTAAACTAATAAACTAATAACCTAACAAAGGAGTAAAAATGCAAACTGAAAGCAAGTTAGTCAAAAAAAATAGTGCAGGTGCACTATCCGCAATAAATCCAAGAGATTTTGCTGGTAAAGGAGCTGAAGAAATTTCTTCAGATGATAAATCGACACCGATTTTAAAAATCCTCCATCAATTATCTCCTGAGTGTAACTCAAAAGATTCTAAATATGTTGAAGGTGCAAAACCTGGAATGATATATGCAAAGTCTTTTGGTAAACTTATAGAAGGCGAAGAAGGAATAAATATCATTGCGGCACATACACAGATGAGATTTCCTGAATGGCAAGAAAGAGGCGATAGTGCTTCTGCGCCAGTGGGAACTCATTTAACATTACCTTCTGATGCAAGAGAAGAAAGAAATGGTAGATATAGATTACCTAATGGTAACTATGTAGAAAAAACTGCATATTTCTATGTCTTAGCATTAGTTGATAATGATATCAGACCTGCAATTATTCCTATGAGATCTTCAAACTTAACTCCTGCAAGAGAGTTAAATGATTTTATAGCGAATGGTAAAATGTCTGATGACAAAGGTATGTTCAATGCACCATCATTTGCTTTTATCTATAATCTTAAAACTATCGGTAAAACAGCAGGTAGTAAAAGTTGGCATGTATATAAACCAACTAAATTAAGACAGTTAGATTTAAGTAAAGAATCAGATGTAGGTATGTGGACGTTAGCAGCAGAAATGCAAAAATCTGCAGTTAAAGGAACTACAAAACCTAAATATGAAGAGTCTAACAGATCAACACAAGATATAATATAATATCAAATTGCGGGGCGACTTATGTCGCCCCAAAACAAAAATGAAAGAGTTTGTAAATTATTTTAGTGGCCTAAAAAGAAACTATGGCTATTGTAATATAGACAAAGGATTTATTGATCCTGAAACAGGTAAAATAAAATTTGACCCTAAAGATTATGGTTGGTCAAAAAAAAATATTACAGATCAAGATTACATAGATCATTTAGATGGTAAAAAATCTATTGGAATTCAACCCTGTGATGATCAAGGTTTAGCTAGTTTTGGTGCAATTGATATTGACCCTGCAAATTATACAAATTTTAAAATTGAAAAATATTTAAACATAATCAAAGAAAAAAATTTACCAGTAATACCCATTAAATCAAAAAGTAATGGATTACATATATATGTGTTTTTAGAAAAACCAGTTGAAGCAAAAATAGTTAGAGCTTTTTTAGAAAATCTTTTATTTGTTTTTGGTTTACCAAGTAAAACAGAAATATATCCAAAACAAACTTCTTTAGGTAAAAACGCTGACGGTAATCCTATTAACGGTAATTTTATTAATTTACCTTATTTTAAAAAGGTAGAAAGAATAGCCGTTGCATATACAGGAGATGAATTAGATTTTGAAACATTTATTGAAACAGTAAAGTTAAATTTACAAACCGAAGAAAGTTTAAAAAAGTTTACAGATAAAATTATAACAGATGAACTTAATGGAGGCGCTGAAGAATTCATAGATGGACCACCTTGTCTACAAAGAATAACCAAAGAATTAAAAGAAAAAAATATTAAGTTAACAGATGGTAGAGATAGGTTTCTATTTAATTTTATGGTCTTTGCAAAAAAGAAATATGGGGATTCTTGGGAAAAAGAAGTAGATAGGGCCTCTGAAGAATATATGCAATATGATCGTGTTTGGGATAAGGGAAAGGTACAACAAAAAATTAAAAGTTGGCAAAAAGAAACTGCAGGCCACACATGCGGAGAAGAACCTATTGTAAATAAATGTTTTAAAAGTGAATGTATAAAAAGAAAATTTGGAATTCGTTCAGATCTTAAAAAAAATTGGCCTATGTTAACAGCTCTAGAAAGAATAGATTACAGGCCTGACCCAGAGTTTTATTTAAATGTTACTTTAGATGATAATACAGTTGTTCAGATACATGCTAAAGACATAAATAAAATTAGTGAAATGAAAGAACTTAGAAAACTAATAGCTTCCCAAACAAAAATTATACCTCCTAAAATTAAAGATAATGAATTTCAAATAATCCTAGATAGCTTATGGTCAAATATAAAAATAATGTCTCCACCTAAAGGCACTGATCCTATTTCAATATTAAGAAAACATTTATATGATTATATACAAGATGTACGAGCAAAAAGTCATACTTCTTTTGCTAGTGGGGCGGTGTTAATATCAAAAGTTAAAGATTTATCAGGAGATTTTGCATTTTTTATTTATGATAATTTTTATGAAGAATTAAAAAGTAGAGAATGGAAATTAGATCAACAAAGAACCGCTTCTTTAATTGAAAGAAGTTTTAGTGGTGCCTTTGACAAACAAAAAAGATATCCAAAACAAGAAAAAGAAAAAAAAGAAAATCCTCCAATAAGATGTTTAAGAATACCTATGAGTATATTTTCACAAGAAAACTCTGAAGAAAAAGAAGAACATGAATTAATAGAATTTGAAAATACAGAGGATATCGTATGATTTATAAATTATACGGACCACCTGGAACAGGTAAAACCTATAGATTAATTAATCGAGCAAAAGCCTATATGAGAACAGGTACAGATATAAATAGCATAGGTTATTTTGCATTTACTAGAAAAGCTGCATTAGAAGCACAGGAAAGAATGCCTGTAGAAAATAAAAAATTAATATACTTTCAAACAATTCATTCATTTTGTTTTAATATATTAAAATTGAATGAAGACCAGGTTATGCAACCACATCATTACCAAGATCTTGGAAAACAATTAAGCATAAGAGTTAAATACATAGACAAGTTTAATAAAGAAGAAACTCATTTTTTAACTTGTGATAATCCATATTTTCAAATGATAACAAGATGTATAAACCGAGACATATCTATTAGGGATGAATTTGATCGTAATGAACATAATAAAAAAGAAATAAAATGGAAAAGATTAGAGCACATATATGAAAATTATTTAGAATATAAAAAATTATATAAACTATATGACTTTAACGACATGATTAAAATGATGATAGAAAAACAATCAATCATACCAAAATTTAAAGTTATTTTTATAGATGAAGCTCAAGACTTATCTCCACTACAATGGAAACTTTATGATATATTAAAAAATAAAGCGGATGATATTTATTTAGCTGGAGACGACGACCAAGCAATATTTGCTTGGGCTGGCGCTGATGTAAAAAGATTTATTCAAGAACCAGCAAAAGAAAAAATACTTAAATATTCAAAGAGAGTATCAAGATCCATTCAAAAAGAATCACAGATACCCATTGGAAAAATAACAGGAATACGTAAAGAAAAACAATATTTTTCAAGGGAAATAGAGGGTAGATCAGAATATATATCTAATTTGGGTCAAGTAAACCTAGATAAGGGTAAGTGGTTAGTGTTAACTAGAACTAAAAATGGTGTATTAAAAATTACTAAAGAATTAAAACGAAGAAATTTTTATTATGAAACTAAAAGTGGAAAGAGTTTTGCTGTAAGAGCCTATAAGGCGATAGCTTTGTACGAGAAACTTAAATTAGGCACCAGGCTTCAGGAACAAGAAATAAATGATTTAAGAGATTATATTGAAGATTTTAATGATACAAATAAATCATGGTATGATGCTTTTACTTTATTAGCTTTAACAGAAAAAAATTATATAAAAAATTTAATAGATAGTGGAGAGAATTTAGAAAGCAAAGCAAGAATATGGGTATCTACAATTCACTCTATAAAAGGCGGTGAACAGGATAATGTAATTTTATCTTTAGAGCAAGGGGATAAAATTAAAAAATCTATTAAAAAAAGTATAGAAAAACAAGACGAAGAACACAGGGTTTGGTATGTAGCCATAACTCGTGCAAAATATAATCTATACAAGTTAAAATCAAAAATAAAAAGGAAAGGATATCAATTATGACAAATAAAAAAATGTTTGAAGAAGCATTTCCACAAGAAAGGCAGGTGGGCGGAAATCATTATAAATCTTTTCGCATTCAGCCGTATGAATTTATTTCAAAAAATAACCTTTCGTTCTTTCAGGGGAACGTTGTGAAGTACGTTTGTAGGTACAAGGATAAAAATGGAATAGAAGATTTAAAAAAAATAATTCACTATTGTGAGTTAGAAATCTTAAAGCTTAAAGATGATAAACGTTAAATGCGTTGTTTGTAAAAAGAAAAATATTACATTCAACTATAGCTATATGTGTAAAAAATGTTATAACAAGAAGAATAAAAAGAAATAATGTATAAACTTTGTTTGATCGACATAACTTTAATCATGGCAATTTGTTTAGCATATTATATTTTAGGAGTATAAAAATGAAAGAACCAAAAATAAGAAGTAAAATATTAAGAGTAACAGATAAGATAACTAGTTGGCATTTTAGATTATTCACTTATGTTGCAAAAAAATCTAAGACAAGTTTGTGGTTTACATTCTTGTTATTATTTTTAGCAATCTATGAAGTGTTTGAACATTTTGTAATTCCAGCTATTTTAATCTGGTGGGCTTTGTAAGATGATTTTACCAAAAAGATTTAAGGCTCAAACTGAATGGGTTATGAACATGGAATACCCTGATTTAAGACAGGCTAATGAAATAGCTATCGACTTAGAAACAAGGGATCCAGATCTTAAGAAAAAGGGATCAGGGTCCATAATTAAAAATGGGGAAGTTGTGGGTATTGCAGTAGCCGTAGATGGATACAAAGGTTACTTTCCTATTGCACACGGAGAAGGTCCTAATTTACCCAGGGATAAAACTATTTCATGGTTTAAAGACATTTTAAAATCGTCTTCTACAAAAATATTTCATAATGCTATGTATGACGTTTGTTGGATTAGATCTATGGGCCTTAAGATAAATGGAAGAATTGTAGACACAATGATTGCATGTTCACTTTTAGATGAAAATAGATTTTCATATACTTTAAATTCTTTATCCTGGTTATTTTTAAATGAAGGAAAAAATGAAGCATTATTAAATATAGCAGCTAAAGAAAGAGGATTAGATCCTAAAGCGGATATGTGGAAATTACCTGCAATGGAAGTAGGTGCCTATGCTGAAAAAGATGCGGAGCTAACTTTAAAACTTTGGCATAAAGTTAATGGAAGTATAATTGAAGATAATTTACAAGACATATTTAATTTAGAAACTGATCTTTTTCCTTGTCTCGTTGAGATGAGAGAAAAGGGAGTGAGAGTAGATATTGAAAAAGCAAATCGATTAAAAAAAGAATTAGCCACCAAAGAAGAATCATTATTACACCAAATAAAAAAAGAAACAGGAATAGAACCTCAGATATGGGCTGCCAGATCGATAGCACAGGTTTTTGATAAGTTAAATATATTTTACGAAAAAACTGAAAAAACTGGTGCGCCATCATTTACTAAAAATTTTTTAAGTAATCATGATAATCCGACTGTTCAATTAATAGCAGAGGCAAGAAAGATTAACAAGATTAATACTACTTTTATAGATACCATATTAAACCATGAATATAAAGGTAGAATACACGCTGATATAAATCAAATTAGATCAGACGAAGGAGGCACTGTTACTGGACGATTTAGTTATTCTAATCCAAATCTACAGCAGATACCTGCTAGAGATCCACAATTAGGACCAGTAATTAGATCATTATTTATTCCAGAAGAAAATTGTAAATGGGGTTGTTTTGATTATTCACAACAAGAACCAAGATTAGTTGCACATTATGCTTTAAAATTTAAATTGGCTTCAGCTAATCCAATAGCAGATTCATATGATAATGACCCTTCTACAGATTTTCATCAAATTGTTGCGGATATGGCAGAAATACCTAGAAGTCAGGCTAAAACAATTAATTTAGGTTTATTTTATGGAATGGGTAAAGGAAAACTTCAAGCTGAATTAGGTGTTTCAAAAGAAAAAGCAGATGAATTATTTGATCAATATCATTCTAAAGTTCCTTTTGTAAAACAATTAATGAACAAAGTTATGAATGTTGCACAGGATAAAGGAGAAATTAAAACTCTTTTAAAGAGACGTTGTAGATTTCCAAGATGGGAACCTATATTAAAAGGAAATGATTGGGGTAAATATATACCATCAGAAGATTTTGAAAGAATGTTAGAATTACAAAAAATGGGACCATTCTTATTAGATGATGAAGGCAATCCAACTAAAGAAAAAAATTATTGGCATAAAAATCCAACAAGAAGAGCTATGACATATAAGGCTTTAAATAAATTAATTCAGGGATCTGCTGCTGATATGACTAAAAAGGCAATGTTAGATTTATATAAAGAAGGAATAGTAGCCCATATTCAAATACATGATGAATTAGATATTTCTATAGAATCAGAACAACAAGCTAAAAAAATAAAAGATATTATGGAAAGCGCTGTAGAACTTGAAATACCCAATAAAGTGGACTATGAATCAGGTCCTAATTGGGGTGACATAAAATAATTTCTTGACTGAAAATAATTAATCTTTAAGATACCTAACTTCGCACGAATTAATTCTGCGCTAATCAATACTAACTGGA
>Ga0222714_10003081_pt1 | contig 17217 bp, 17 predicted proteins | sample C33_3DmetaG_FD_165048 | JGI IMG/M metagenome (GOLD analysis project Ga0222714, IMG submission 165048) | Estuarine water microbial communities from San Francisco Bay, California, United States - C33_3D | ecosystem: Environmental > Aquatic > Marine > Unclassified | place: USA: California...
TCTCCGATTTTTAATTATTATATGAATATTAGGTATTTTTATTGATTTTTATGATTTTTTCTTATAAAAATGTAATTTTAAAGATATATTTATGATGTTATTTTCTTATTAAAAAATATAGGAATAAAAAAGACTAAAAAAAGAATAAAAAAGAATAAAAAAAGAATAAAAAAGAATAAAAAAAGTGTTAAAAAGAATAAAAAAAGAATAAAAAAGAATAAAAAAGAATAAAAAAGAATAAAAAAAGAATAAAAAAGAATAAAAAAGAATAAAAAAGAATAAAAAAAGAATAAAAAAAGTATAATTTTCAGACTTAAGAATTATTTTCTTGTTATATATTATAAAAATATGCCTCTTTATAAATGCGAAATTTGTAATTATTCCACAAAACTAAAGCCCAATTTCGATAGACACAAAACTACAAAGAAACATCAAGAGAAAATAAATGATCAACAACAGAAATTAGAAGAAACAGACCATATGAACCAAAATGAACCAACGATGAACCAAAATGAACCAGCAATGAACCAAAATGAACCAGCCAAAGGAACCAAAATGAACCAAAATGAACCAGAAATGAACCAAAAGCCATTTATTTGTGAATTTTGCGAAAGTAGATTCAAGACTCAGGCGAGTTGTCGACGCCACGAAATCCACCGATGTAAAGAAAATCCAGACATCACATATAAATTAATAGATTCCAAGACCTCTAAAATCAAAACACTTGAAAAAGAAAATGAAAAGTGGAAAAAAGAAAAGGAAAAATGGGAACAAGAAAAAGAGAAACTTTATGAGCAAGTATCACAGCTTATAGATAAAGTAGGAGATACAAATATACAAAATATTCAGAATAATATAATTCTAAATAATTATGGTAGTGAAGACTTGAGTCATTTAACGGACTCATTTATGAATAAATTAATAGGAATGCCATATGAAGCAATACCTAAAATGATTGAGGCTGTGCATTTTAATGATGAAAAGCCAGAAAATAAGAATATAATGCTACCAAATAAAAAAGAAAATCTTCTTAAAGTGTTTCAAGATAATAAATGGGTTTATAAAGATAAGGCTGAAACTATATCAGACCTTTTAGATTCGAAATATATTATGATAGATGAACATTATGATGAAATTGAAAAGACAGACGAATTGCCTGCTTATACTAAAACAAGTTATAAGAAATTTAGAAAATATTATGATGATGGTGACTCCGAAATGATAGATAATTTAAAAAAAAAATGCGAACTAGTTCTTTTAAACAACCGATAATAATAACTTTTTAGAAAAATTAACTTTTTTAAAGGTCAAAAAAATAATAATAACTTTTTATAATACCAATTTTTTTTAATAGCATTTTTCACGACATAACGGACAAGATTTATCTTTATTTGTAATAACCCATTTGGCTATACATTCAAAATGAAAGTCGTTATGTCCACATTTAAGCATACCCTTTTCATAACCTTCGTCTATTCATCTAAACAAATGATACAAGTATTTTTTTCAATTTCAAATTCATTTTCAAACCCTTGATATTCCTCTACAATTTGTGGTGTAATTATCTCAAATATATTATTAGCCATGACTTATTTACTAGGAATACATTTTCCAAGTCATACTCTATATTTCTAAAATTTTCATTTATAATGCTATTATCTTCATAATTATCTCCATTCATACAAAAGTTTATCGAATATAAACATCTTAAAAATTTATTTTAAAAACAAATATTGTATAACACAAATATAACAGACACAAATATAATAGCATACAAAACAACGCTTTCATCTTTTGGTGTTAACTTCAAGGGCGCAACATTAGTATAGAGTTATTGGGGTGTAGTCGTTGTGTATATATCTGTTTGTTCTGACATTTTTTATATGGTAATATTACTGATAAAGCAATATCTTAGAATATTAAAAAATTATATAAGAATAAAATTTTAATTCAATTTTTATTAAAAATTTTATAGGAAAAAGTAAAAACAACCTTTAAGAAATAAAATTAAGTGTGATCATTATTACTATTAAAGATCAGATAACCTGGGACTGGAATTAAAGCTTTTAACTGATTTACTTTTTTTAACAGATTTATTTTTGTTAATTTTACTTTTAACACTTCTGGGTAATACAGATTGTGATATTTTTAATGAATTCAATGCCTTAGAAAATGTGGTAGGTTTTATTCCTATTTTACGCGAAGATTTTCCTGCTGGTAAACCCTTTTTTTTTTTTGAAGCACTGTAGTTGTTACGACTTAATTTTCTCTGCTTTTTAGATTTGGGGTTGGCTTTAACATACGATTTAGGAGATAAAGAAAATTTTTTTACTTGTCTTTTTAATGAATTCATACCATTATTATCGGGAGCTGAAGCCGCAGAAGCACTGTTATCAGAATTACTGTTAAGAGAAGCATTAGCAGACTCTGATTCAATAGTTGACCTAAAAGAGTCATCATTAGGACGGATTTCTAAGAAATTAATATTAACTCCCTTTTCCTCTGTATAGAAATGATTTTCTTTTAAATATTTAACTATTTCATTTCCCTTATAATAATTACTAAAGGAAGTATCAAGTAAATGAATCTGTGGACCCTCTTCGGGAACCATTCTTGGGTCATCAATAACAGATAAAACGACATAATGACCAATCTTATACTTATAACTACGAATAAAAACCAATGTCTCTCGATTTTTACCAATTATTTTCGCAAGTTTGCTATTATTGTCGAGAAATTCGCAGATTGTAAGATTGTGTGTATTTAAAAAATCTACATGGTATTTTTTGTTGTTCTCATTAATAAAGTGCTCTATTTCCTTTGTGCTGCGACCGTAATTTCCACGTTTTAAGTTTTCATAACTATCTCTAATACATATTTTGTCATCAACTAGACCTAAATATGAAACCGCAAGCTCTCCACAATTGGCTCCTGTATGTGTAATAGGTTGATACCATTTATTCATTCTATAATAGTCCCATTTTTTTTTAAAAATTCTAAATCCATCTTTGCTACTCATTAATAATTATATAGAAAAAAATCTATACACTCATCATTAATATTATTTATTTTTTAAAATTGATTAAAATAAATAAAAAATAAATAAAAATATTAACACATAAATAACTATGTCTCTAGATTTGAATACTATTAAAACAACTAACCTCACTAAACCATTTTTAAAATGGGTAGGTGGTAAAACCCAACTTATTGAAACTCTTTTTCAAAAATTTCCCAAAGAGATAAATAATTATCATGAACCATTTTTGGGTGGTGGAAGTGTATTATTAGCAATGCTATCTTTACAGAAATATAACCATATTAAAATAAATGGCTCGCTATATGCGTATGATTTTAATGAAAGCCTTATAAATGTATATAATCAAATTAAGATGAACAAAGATGAACTACTATCATATATTAATAAATACTATGATGAATATAAATCTATTAATGGAGATGTTGAAATAAAAAATCCTACCACCGAAGAGCAAGCAAAAACGTCTCAAGGAAGTTATTATTATTGGATTAGAAAGCAATACAATTCAATGGAAAAAACCACTGCAGAATCCGCGGCACTTTTTATAATTATAAACAAGCTATGTTTCCGTGGTATGTATAGAGAAGGACCTAATGGTTATAATGTTCCTTTTGGTCATTATAAAACTCCACCAAAAATGCCTTCAAAAACGCAACTATACGAACTTAGTAGTTTATTTCAAAATGTGGAATTTAAAGTTTGTAGTTTTGAAGAAGCGCTTACTAATACTGATTCTATAGTTGATGGGGATTTTGTATATTTGGACCCACCCTATGCTCCTGAAAGTGATAAATCTTTTGTGGGCTATACAAAGGATGGGTTTAACCTAGAAAAACACAAAACATTATTCACATTAATTAATCAGCTTAAATCCCAAAATAAAAAATTTGTGTTGAGTAATTCTAATGTGGATATGGTAACATCCGCGTTTCAAGATTGTAATAAACATGTGGTAAATGCTCGTAGAGCTATTAATTCAAAAAATCCCGCGGCAAAAACCGAAGAAGTAATAATATATAATTGACGAGTTGATTACGAATTACAAATAACGAATTATTCAAAACCATAATTTATTTGTGTGAATTAGTTTTATAATTATTTATATTTATTTATTATCTTTATCTATATCACTTTCAAAATCCAAACCTTGAATAAGGTCACTAAACCTAACATATTCTATATTCATAGATTTAGCCAATTCAAGAAATTTTTTTTTATTTTCACTAACATCCCCGAAAATACGCGTATTTCCGTGTGTTAACTCGTATTCCTGATAAGCAACACAAACTATTTTAAGTGGCTTATGGTATATAGTGGGAATATCAGAATATTTATACATAGTCCCCAATACTTTTTCTCCAGCAGTTCCAGTAGTCCACCAATTTCTAGTTTTAACTTCCCAAATAGCATCATCTGTTTCCCAATCCGGATTATAGCCATTTTTAGTTAGTGGTCGCCTCGGATTAAGGCCTTTAATTTTAAAAATATCTCGGACTATTCCTTCACCAAGCTTAGTTGTCCAGTTACCGTTATTTTCAGAACCAATAATTTTGTTACCCCATTCCTTTTCAATAGTTTTATTAATTGTTTCTAGTTTAGCCTTTGATAATGTATCTGAAACTTGGTATATTTGACGACCTTTAGTCCATTTAATAATTTCAGCAATTTGTTTCATTTCCATTTTTAAAAGGTATAAAAGATATAAAAGGTATAAAAGATATAAAAGGTATAAAAATATTTTAAAATATCAATTTTTATAAATATATTGATAAATTTATAATAATTTAAATAAAATATATGATATTAATTAACCTAAACAATACTAATATTGTTATGAGAATGATTTTTATTTTGATAATCATTAAGTTCTATTTCTATTTCTGATTCATTATTGTCATTATTATCATTAATGTATTGTAATTTAGAACATAATACCGATTCTTCTAGGCAAGGAATCACTGGTTTAAATACTTCCATTTCCATTTCAAGATGGGGTGATTCATATCTATTAATATTAATATTTGGCGAATATGATGATAATCTAGGTGGATGTCTATTTGGAGGAGGAGACCGATATGGTTTATTGTTGGTCTCGTAATTACTTTCTTGACTATTATTATTATTATTATTTAAATTAAAATTTAAATTCGTATTATTATTTTTATCTATAGATTCTCTACTAGTATCTAGACCTAATGATTCCGCAGATATATTAGATGAGTTATGCTTATTCAACAACTCTTCCCAACGCAAAGCATCTAGAGAGGTCTGCATTGATTGTTTAATTTTTGATATATATCCATCTAAAACCTCATGTGATATATTTTCATTATCAAGTAAATTCTTTGAAAATGATTGGTCCATTTGGGTAAGTTCACGAAGATATCCCAGAAATATTACTTTTAGTCGCATAAGATGATTCGTGTTTTTCCGAATTTTGCGACTAGGTTTATTTATAAATAATGAGTAAACAACTGATAAAAATCCAGTTCCCGAACTTACACCTACTCCAGCCCAATTGTCCTCATTTCGTTGAACAATGGCTAGAATACCGGATATTCCAAGTAGTAAAATACCCATCATAAATACAATTACATTCATACATAAGCTAATTTTAAAGGCACTTTTTGCGTCATCTATACTTTTATGAAACATTTCTTCTACCTTATTTTGTGCGGTAGTTGTTAAGCTCATATATTTTTCGCGAATGTCATTATTTTGTTGAGATTTTTTAATAACCTTCATTCCACCCATTTCAGTAAATAATTTTCTAATTATATTTTTCTTGTTGTAGTCATCTATTCCTTGTTCTAAATCCTGTAGGCTATTAATCAAATTTGTCTCCTTTAAACTTAAAATTTTTAATGAATATGATATAGCGAATATCTTTTTATCAGAGAAAGATACGTTTTTGATGCTTTGATTATATAAAACCTCGATTACTATTTTTAGACAATTATCAATTTCATATATTGATTTTAAGGTTTTACATGCCTCGAAAACAATACTTAAATCAGTGTCTAAAAGTTCTTCTTTTAATTCATCGAGAATTTTCTTGTTTGTAGTGCGATTATATAATCTAAGAGATTTTAGAATTTGTAGTTTGATTTCATTCCAAATTCGAGAGGAATAATTACGAGAAATAGATAACAATTTAAATAGTTTATAATAAATATTCTCTTGTATGTCACCCAAATATTTTTTCATTTCTTTTCTACCATAATTTCTTAAACATATAATGAGATATTTATACATATGGATATCTTTTTCCTTCCAGAAATAATTAAGGTCTTTTTCTATAACATAATCTACAAATAATTGTAATGATTTTATAATTGCTATACAAGGTTTACAACTTAAAGCTACAAATAGTTCTGTTAGAGTCTCATCAACGCCTGAATCTTTTGGTGTTTTTTTCCCTTGTGATAAAAGGTTCCTTACTTCTTTTGTATATTTATCAAAAATAATGGAATCATTTTCGGGAATAATATTTGGACTTTCTAATAAACTTGAGATTGAAGTCCTATTTTGATTTTGATTTTGATTTTGATTATGAGTTTGACGTTGATTTTGATTATAATTATGAGTTTGATTATGATTATGATTTTGATGTTGATTATTATTTAATTCGTCATCACTATTTAAATTAGAGTTGTTATTTGTATTTGGTATATTAGAATCATTATTATTTATATACCATATTACAAATAACCAATAAATGCGATCTCTTTCGATTTTATCATCTTTATTTAATGAAATAGATTCAAATTGTTTATTAATATATTTAAGCTTTTCTTTGTTTTTAAGGTGGGGTAAATTATATAAAATAGCAATTATAGCCCAATAAATAGTTACCTTTCTATCACAATCTTCATTAATAAAGCTATTTAATATTTTTAAACCCTCTTTATATTTTTTTTCACTTAATGTTTGTGCATACATAGTTAAAAGCCATCCTCGAATTTCTATATTCTTCCGATTTCGAGTTTTTTTGTTTGAAAATTCCTCATTTTTTGTCAGCAAATTTTCCAACATCTTATTTAGTTCTCTAAAAAAATCCTCTTTTTTAAATTGAGGGTTTATTTGATGATTTAAACCATTTACAAGAGCCAATGACTCTTCACAATTTAATACTACATTATTTGCGTCTATTTTTTCTTCAACCGAACCATTTATTAACCAATCAATAATTACTATTTGTATCTGATTTTTATGACAAGATAATTTTAATTTATTTGATAGTCGTTCTCCAATACCTAGTTGATACATAAATATTTATATTAGTTTTATAGGATTCTATTAAGTATTTTATATAGATTCAAAATTAAACTAATTATAAAAACACATAAAGTATAAAAATAATACAATTAAAAATAATATTAAATATGTCGTATCGTCCAGATTGGACTGAATATTTTAAAAAAATTGCTCTTGTTACAAGTGAACGGTCGCCATGTGATAGACTTAAAGTAGGATGTGTATTAGTAAAAGATAATAGAATTGTAAGTCAGGGTTATAATGGTTTTTTGCCAGGATGTCCACATGATTCAATAGTGCGTGAAGGACACGAACAAGCTACTGTCCACGCAGAACAAAATGCCATTGCTGACTGTGCGCGTCGGGGCGCTGCGTGCGAAAGCACAATCGCATATGTAACACATTATCCATGTATTATATGTACTAGAATGCTTTTGGCGGCAGGTATTAAAGAGATAAATTACATTGAGGATTATAAGAACGATGTATTGGTCAAGTTGTTTTGTGAACAGCTCAATGTAAAAATAAATAAGATTTAATATAGAAATTAAAAATATTAATTGTTATACATCCTCTAAGTATTATATTTATTAATCATTTTTAATTATACTTAGAAATTCCCTTCATATTTTTAATGAAAAAGTTAAAAAAGATAAATAAATACAGATAAGTCTTGAAACTCAAGAGTATTTCGGATGGGCTGGTAATGCTATATTTATAACGGCACAATTATTTCAAATTATTCACACAATAGCTTAATTTTATCTCTCATTATAGATTTCAAATAAATTTTCCAAATGATACGTCTTACATCATTATTTAGAGAATCACCTACCAAATATTTATATTTGATAGAGAAATCGATATAAATAGCTAGTTTAGAAATTAGCATAAACAAAAAATACTAAATAAATATTTTTTTCAATTTTTTAATTTATGATGTAATTAAGTATAAATTTTAATCAAAATTTTAATGTAATTTATTATAATAATTATAATTATAATTAAAAGTAATAAAAGAATTAATGAATTAAAATTATTTACAAAAGTGGCATAGAATAATATTCTTTAGGATATTCAACTTCTTCCAAACATCCCGTATTAATACCAAGATTTTCAAATACACAAATTCTACTATTTATAGACTCAGGGTTATCAATAATTTTTTCGGTACAAAGTATCTCATCAACATCTCTAATAAGAGCATAATCAAAAGGCGTTTCGAGAACAACTGTAGATTTGTCATTTTCCATAACACCAAAAATATCTCCTTTCATAAGAATATCCTCAACATTAACTTCAAGCATAAGAATCTCAGGATATCCAAATTCGTGAATATAATCATTTTTAAGGCCAAACGCATATTGATTTTGCTTCATATGCTTAATCCAATAGTATTTGTCAAAGTAATTAGAAGGTTTATTCGTGTCAAATGACATTTTAACATAGTGAAGCGACAACTCTACTGGAGCGTTTGTTTCTCTACAAATAGGTCCAATGTGTCTTGAAATTTGTGCGAGTCTACGAAAGTGAGTCATTCTTAATATTAGCAAATATCTAAAGAGTTTTCCTACTGAATATTAAATATTTTATACATAAATTTTTTTAATATTATTAAATTATATATGAGCTACAAAATTGCTATACCTTCTTACAAAAGACAAGATGTTTTAAAAAAGAAAACATTGCCCATGTTGGCAGAATATAAAGTGCCAAAAAGGTTAATTCACGTATTTGTCGCAGATTCAATAGAAGCTAAGATATATAGAGATACACTCGATAAAGATACATATGGTAAACTTATAATAGGAAAACCTGGAATTAAGGAAATCCGTAATTTTATGGCTAATTATTTTGACGAAGGAGAGCGTATTGTATATTTAGATGATGACATCGCAAAATTATGGAGATGCGTAACAAAGGGCGACCCAAAAAATAAAAAGGATAACAAATTAATTGTTTTAGAATCCTTTGATGAATTTGTTAAGGATGCATTTAAATTGAGCAAAAAAACTGGATTTCATAATTGGGGTCCATATCCCATCGATAATCCATTCTTTATGAAGCCTACAATGCCTGATAATAGTCATATTTCAACTGATTTGAAATTTATTATGGGTGGCTTTAATGGTGTAATTAATAATAAAACTGCCGAGATACGCACTATTTCAGATAAGGAAGATTATGAACGAACTATAAAATACTATTTAAAAGATGATGGAGTTATTCGTTTTAATAATATAAGTTGTAGCACACGTTGCTATAAAGGTATGGGAGGTATACAATTTGATAGAAAGAAAGAAACTAGTGCCATTAATGCTAAAATTCTAATCGAGAAATATCCAGATTTAGTTACATTGAATGATAGTAGAAAATCTGGTTTTGTAGAAATAAAGCTAAGAGATAAAAGAGTTGCACAAAATCCACAAAAAAATATGAATATGAAAGATTTAATTGTAAAAAAATCAAAGAAAGCATTGAAAAAAAATAGTAGCAAATCTCAAAAATCTATGACAAAAAGGGAATCTAACACAACAAAAAAATCACACATTTGCGTGTAAAACAAAAACTAAATAGTATTATTTATTTATTTATTTATTTTAACTTTTAAAATAAAAATTTATTAATAGTATATGAGTCTTAATATTAAAAATTTATTAAATTTAGTTGGAGGAAGTTCAGCTTCTTCTATAATTTCAAGCAGTCAACGTTCAACCGGAACAACCGGAAAAATTGAAGAACAAAGTACACAAAGTACACAAAGTACACAAAGTACACAAAGTACACAAAGAAAACAAGAGACAGAAAAAAACCAAGATATACTAATTAAAACGAAAATTAATGCTTCTATTTTTGAATTAAAAAAAGAATGTTATAAGTTTATTCATTTTTACTTAACATTTGAAAAAATAACAACATCTTACTATAAATATGATGAAACGAATTATAATATACATACATTATTTGTAGTATGCTTAAAACCATTCTATTTATTTTCAACAGATTTACTTGATACCCTAAACAAACAAGTAATAATAGATTCAAAAGTTGAAAAGGGATTTTTTGATATGGAAGCTGTTCGAACAGGAAAATGTAACTCATTATTAGCTAAGATCATCGGGCCAGACGCTAAAAATTTAAAAAAAAGTAATTCATTATTAATTCAAAAAATAGTTGAAAATTTTAATGCGTATATTCATCCATTAGGTAATATTTTATCGGAACTTGATAAACAAATAAAAAACCTAAAATATAAAGATTTTTACGGAAATAACACTCCAATATTATCATTATTATATGATGATTTTAAACGTTATCATGATAATCCGTTTGATATTTCACAAAAAGAAGCACCTGGTGTGGGAAATATAATAACAAATGAAAAAACAAATGAAAAAACAAATGAAAAAACAAATGAACTCAAGTCAACAAGATTGAAACATATGACTGAACTTTTTGGTGAAAATTTAAACCAATCAGACTTTGAAAACTCAAACTTTATGAACAAATTAAATAATAATCTTATTACAAAATCTGATAAAACTACAGAAGTTTTAAGTAGTAATCTAGAAAATTCTCTAGAAATAAATATTCAAAGTGGTGAAGAAAACACTGATTTTTCTAAAAATTTATATAAATTGTATAAAATGCTAAGTAAAAAAGTATTAAATCTTATAAAACAAAATCATTTGTTAATATCTATAATTAAAGAAGAAAAAGTTCATTTAAAATTTATGTCTTTAGTATCAACTAAAAATTTATCAAATATTAAAAAAAAATTTATAAAGGATGGTATAGTTGATAAGACTGAATTTAATAAAAAAAAATTACCTTATAAAAAAAAATTACCTTATAAAACTTTAAAGTTAATATTTTACGAATGTTTAGAAACTATTAAAAGATTACCTTGCTTGACCCAAAAAGAATGTAATTATAAACAACCAAATTTAGCTTTATCAGGTTTTCCAGAAAATAGTTCAAATTTATCAGGTTTTTCAGGAAATAGTAAGGTTATACCTGCTCAAAATAATTCACAAGGCAAACCAATTTCAAATTTACCAGGTTTTACAGAAAATAGTAAGGTTATACCTGCTCAAAAGTCACATGGCAAAACAAATTCAAATTTACCAGGTTTTTCAGGAAATAGTTCATCTTTATTAGGTTTTGAAAATAGTGCTTCACTTGAAAGTTATTATACAGATTTTTCATTAAAGTCTGCGGATATATCTGCTCGAAAATCATATTTACCAGGTGTTGAAAATAGTGTGAGTAGTAATGGATATATACATGTAGCTGCCACTTCTAGCACTCCTAAAGTTCATGGTAAAAAATCAAAGAAAACTAAAAAACCGGAACAAAAAAACAAAAAAAAGAAAAATAAATATACTAAAAAGATCCGTTCTAAATGAAATATACTGAAAAGAAATTAATTAATAAAAATATGTATTTTATTATTATGAATTATCATAAAACTAAAACTAAAAAAATACAAAAGGTTGTCTATGGAAACCAAACAATAACAAAAAAAAATCCTTATTTTGGACAATACAATATTTATTCAAATCCAAAACCTAATGATACAGTTAGAATAAAATATTCTACATTAAATGATGTAATATTTACAATAAAAAAATTAGAAAATTTATATAAAAGAAAATTAAGACCACATGCAAGAATATCAAAAATAGCAAATGTTCTTGAACAACGATTACGAGTAATAAAAGACATGAGAAATCTAAAAAAAACTGTGAAAACTAAAAAAATAAAAAATCCTAAACAAATAAAAAAAAATAGCATTAGTAGATTTACAAATAAAGATATATACAAAAGACATAAATTAGCAAAGAGATATTTTAAATTTTTAAAGATGCGCACTTCTATAAAAAATGATGATTCTCGAAGAAGACTAGAATTTATTATATAGTTTTATTTGATTATTTTATTATTTAATATTTTGATTTGATTATATTTATTTTACAAAACTATTTATTTATAAATATTTAATTATAAATATTTAAATTTTTTAACTATTTTCTAGAATCTAGACCTATTGCTTTTTTAAAAAATTGATATAAAAAAAATGCGTTTAAAAAGTAGAATACAATTTTGACTACACAAAGTTACTATCCAAAACACCAATTAAATTCAAAATGGCTATGGCTATGACAAATCTTTCGCAATCAACATCATCTACACCAAAAATGGCTCGATATGTAGGATTCTCACCTATTCCAGCTGACAAAAACGCTGCTCTCGAAGCAATTTTTAGAGTAGACCTTGAAAAAACAACAAAAATTAAATCAGTAGGATACCAATTTGTAGAACCAATTTATGACTCACTCGATAATGAAAAAATGAAAATCCGCTTTTATGTTCCAACTGAAAAACTTGAAAAATTCCTATCACAACCAGTGAATTTTGCGAAGCTTCCGATTCTTGCAATGATTTCTGGTCATGTAGATTTTAAACTAGAAAAACTTGCTGATAAATATAATTTTCCACGTGGATTCCCAATGCTCTGGTGGATTGGTCATATAATTGACTTCTTTGGATTCCGTGCGAAGTTTAAAAATGATGACCGTGCCAAGCGTGTAACTATAAATGCGAAGGGCTTTGCATATTCAAAAAAGCTATCGGGATATCTTGGCCAAGCATTTGGGTTCATGATGGATGACCAACTATGCTGGACTGCTTGCTCAAAGAATTCAGCAGATAGTGTAGAAACTGGTGTAGCTGATAGAATGAACTATGTATCTGACGCCGCACGAATTTATACTCCATATATGACAGAATCAGTAGTTCAGTATATGATAGACTTCAACACTCATATTTGCTCGGAAGTTCTAAGTCTATATGACCAGAACCATGGCGCACGAGTGTTGAAGGAATCTCCTGTTACAACTACAATTGGACAGGGTGCTCGTGTAAACATACAGACTAATACTGCTATTAATGTCCCATCCGAAAAGGGATTTGTCAGCTTTCTTCCGTTTCGTGCTATGATTGATTTGTGTAAAAGTCTAGATCTTCCTGTTTGTGAAGCTGTAATTGTTACAGGAAGGGCTGGTAGTGAGCTATATGAACTTCTTCAAGATTCAAGAGATAAACTTACTGACACACTTTACAACAAAATTCTTTCACAAGTGGCTACAAAATATAAGGATTCTAATATAATTGAGGTGATTGAAGGCACATTGACTCATGCTGATGTTCTAGGAGATACTCTTGAAGGGTTGGTTGTTCAAGCTATCCTTGATACTCCACAAAACCAGCATATAAACACTCATATGGAAATTGTAATCGCGCTAAATCTTGGTCTTGGAACAGTTTTCAAATTTAAGCTACCAAACTATGTTACGCGAACAATGGGATTTAGAGCGATGGTAGGAAATAAGAATTTGGAGAATTGTGAAGAGCATATTAGGATCCATGTCGAACACTGGTGTTTAACAGAAGAAGGTCGTAAATATTGGGCAAAATTTTTGTGGCAATGTATGATTAATTTTGGAAAATATACTAAAGGAACTTTCAATTATAAGTATTCAAGTAGTAGAAACACAGATGTTGGCATTCATATCAAAATCGCAGATGACATTCAAAAGGATGGATTTGATAAAGATATTGACCAACAAATTCAGAAAATTCTAGGTTCATCTGTTGTTCTAAATGGACCATATACCTTTGTAATCCCATTTGCGAGTGATACTATTATTGAAGCCACAACAAAGCGCATTGAGACAGAAAAAGGATATACTTCAACAACAAAAATTCAAAAGCCTAAGAAAAAGAGCATTCGAGGATGGATTCAGGTAACGAAAACGCCTTGCTTACCATCCGAGGCAACTGGGCCTATTTTTCAAATGCCAATTCCAGCAAATATTCAAGGATGGCAGGAGAAAAAGATTGACAGTATAGTTTCCGCAGATACATATGCAAAGATTCACCAAGTAGTTGATTTCAATAGTTTTAATACAAAACTTAAGGATGTATTGATAGAAGAAAAGTTGGAAAATCTTACTAAAGACTCGGAATCTGAGCCTTCAGATGATGTATTGATGATTGAAGAAGCTCTACACGAAGCGTCTGAAGTAGCATTTCAACAGTGTGGAAAATTTATTGATGAAAATAATTCGGGTGTTATTATTCTTTGTGGGCCCCAAGCTTGTGGAAAATCTACAATTTTTAAGAGGCTATCAGAAAAATATGATTCGGATAAGATTGTCCAGTGCTCAGCAGATATTCATATGGGTGAAGTGTTTAATCCTATGAAGATTGAGATGGTTCATAAGCTTTGTCAAAAGGATTGCTTCAAGGCTATAAGAGATAGAAAGATTGCTATTATTGATAACACATCTATGATTGCCGAGCATCGAACCATTTATCATTATATTGCTAAAGAAATGGGTGTGAATGCGATGACAGTTATTGTGGGAGGTGAACTTTGGCTTACAATTGATAGAGTTACAATGAACTTTACTATTGATGCGCTTGAACTAAGGTCTAAGAAAAGACAGAAGAAAGGAGGTAAAACTATTGATAGAATTGTTATTGAGAGTTCAATTACAAAAGCGCGTGATGATTTTGTTAATTTTAATAAGACACAACCAAACACAAATAACATTGAAGAAAAATCTAACTCTTGGGCAAACTTTTATCCACTTGTGCCTCCAAAGATGGGTATTACAATGGATGCGGGAACTTTTAAATATAGGAGTAGTGCATTGAGAGATGAGTGTTCGCGGTTGTTTAATTCATTTAAGAAGACAAAGAATTCTCCTAAAAATGTGGAACAAATGAGAGTAGAATATGAAGTAACTAGAGGACTCGATGACTATTATACTACTATTATCAATCCTCAAGAAGTTAGAGATATTAAGAAGCAAAAAGAGCATAAACTACCCTCACCTAAGGATATTAATATTGATGGCGAGCCCAAAATTCTAGGTATTGGTCACGTGAAGGGTTATGATGGAAATTATGTGATTTTTGCGGTGGTTAAGTGGGATCAAGCACAGAAGTTTAGAGAAAGTTTGGGGCTGGCTCGGAAGCATTTCCATGTAACTTTGGCGTTTGAGAATGGTGATGTTCATAGAGATGAAAACGGACGTGATGTTGATAAGAGTCAAATTATTTATAGCTGTGCATAAGTCAAAAAATAACTTTTTAGAAAAAAGTTAAGTCAAAAAAATAAAATATATCATAAAAAAATCATAAAAAAAACAAAAATCAAAACACTAAAAAAATCAAAAAAAAAACAATTTTTTTTATTTTTTTTTAAATTATTTTAAGCATGAACTATAGTAGTGTATTCATTGTATAAGTTAACACTTACACCAATTTGTAATACATCCGTTAATCTTTTAATAAATACCATTTCATCATTAGACACAATATATACATCGGCAACTGGTTTTTGAAGCCAAAAAATTAGACGTAGAAGCATACTTGTGTAAATACTATTACATTTAATAATAGATGCCTTTAAGAATTGTGTTCTAGTTTTAAGTTCTTTAATAAAGTTGCTCATTCTGAAGGCATATTTAGGATTAACAAAGCCAACATCTTTAGTTTCGATTATAAAAATATATTGTTGTCCTTTTGACTAGGTATTATAACTATCCCACTTAGTTAAAAAATTGTTAAAATCTTCATCATTTTCAGGAACACCGGTCAAAGTAATGTTAACAATAGGGTAACTCGTTTCATCAAACTTAGCCCACATATCAAATTATTTGTATAGTATATGTCATCTTTTTTTAAATAGATTTAAAAAAATAAAGTAAAAATATTTTGAATCTATTTTAAAATTGATTTTTAAAAATTAAATAAAATAAAATTAAATTAAATTAAATTAAATTAAATTAAATTAAATTAAATTAAATTAAATTAAATTAAATTAAATTTCAGAAACAAACTATAATTTTCGGCGTTTATAATATAAAATGGCAGGTAATACACAAAAACCAAAACGTTCTAGATGTCCAAATGGAACCCACAAAAACCCTAAAACAGGAAAGTGCGAACCAAAAAAATCTAGTGTTAAAAATAACAAGGCAAATAACGTAAAATCTGAAAAAACTAAAAAGGTTAAGATAGCATTTAAGAAGGTTAGCAAAAAAGCCGTAAAGCCCAGTGCAAAACAACAGGCACATGCTAAATTAATGCGTAAGGAATTATTGGAATTAAGTGGTCCATACCAGGAACATAAAAAAGAACAGGTTGTTAAGAAGGCTTTAGCTAAAAAAATCAAGACAGATAATTTAAGATATGCTAAAGATAAATTAAAGAAGACAAAGAAAAACTAAATATACATTTTGTTTATGATAATTTATAATTACTATTTGTTTTATGATAATTTGGTTAGTTTTTATAATAATAATATTTATTAATATTAATGAAAACATCAACTAAAGTAAAAATTGGTTGTGCTATTTTAATTTGTTTATTACTTTTAGCAGCAATTGCTAAAAAAACTCGTGAAAATTTTCAAGCTGAAATTAACGCTCAAAATATTAGCGATAGTATGATGGTCTTTGGTAATAGAAATCCAGAAGAAGTTTCACCAAGCGAGATGGAAGTATTAGGTTATAAAATATTGGAAACTGATGAAAATATTACAGCTAATTTAGATACAAAACAAGTGAATCCAAGAGACACGCACACATGTTCTCTTTCAAATAAAACCGATGAGGAAAGAACACTTTCAATACAGAGAGATGCAATTCAAGCTAAACAACAACTTGATGATTATTTAAAAAAAGAAATAGAAAATAAAAATAATTCCACAAATAACTATAATAAAAATAATAATGAGGTATTTAATGCGTGCAATGTTTTTAAATTTCCCGCAATTTTAAGTTAATTAATCTTTTAGTATATTTAGTATTTTTGGTATATTTAAAATTTAAAATTTAAAATTT
>Ga0222714_10003082_pt1 | contig 17209 bp, 16 predicted proteins | sample C33_3DmetaG_FD_165048 | JGI IMG/M metagenome (GOLD analysis project Ga0222714, IMG submission 165048) | Estuarine water microbial communities from San Francisco Bay, California, United States - C33_3D | ecosystem: Environmental > Aquatic > Marine > Unclassified | place: USA: California...
GTCCTCCTCGAGGTGCGCGCGGGTGATGCCCACCCGCAGCTCGGAGCCGTCTTCCCTGATTGCCACGAACTCCCCGCGCCCGCAGATGGGGATGTCGAACTGGCTCACCTGATACGCCTTGGGGAGGTCCGGGTAGAAGTAGTTCTTGCGGTGGAAGATCGACCTGGGGGCGATCTCGCAGCCCAGTGCCAGCCCGATCATCAGTGCCCGGCGCACGGCCTCCTCGTTCACCACCGGCAGCACGCCGGGGTGCGCGAGGCACACCGGACAGGTGTGGACGTTCGGCGGGTCGCCGAACGACAGCTCACAGCCGCAGAACATCTTGGTACGGGTGGAGAGCTGCACGTGGATCTCCACGCCGATGACGGGCTCGAACCCGCTCATGTCACCAGCCCCGGGGGACGCGTGTCGAAGGCCAGCGCCTTCTCGAGCGCGTGCGCGGAATCGAGGAGGCGGTTCTCGCTGAATGCCGGGCCGGCGAGCTGCAGGCCCACGGGCAGCCCCTCGGACAGCCCGCACGGGATCGAGATGGCCGGCAGGCCCGCGAGGCTCACGGGGATGGTGCAGACGTCGGCCAGGTACATCGCGTATGGGTCGGCGGTGCGGTCACCGAGCGGGAACGCCACGGTGGGCGAGGTGGGCGATGCCAGCAGGTCGACGTCTTCGAACGCGGCCTCGAACTCGCGCACGATGAGCGTGCGCACGCGCTGCGCCCGCCCGTAGTACTGGTCGTAGTAGCCCGATGCCAGGGCGAAGGTGCCGAGCATGATGCGGCGCTTCACCTCCGGGCCGAACAGCTGGCCGCGGGTCATCTCGTATTGGTCGAGCAGGTTGTCGGCGGGCACGGGATGGCCGTAGCGGATGCCGTCGAACCGGGCGAGGTTCGACGAGCACTCGGCCGGAGCCAGCACGTAGTACGTGGCGAGGCCGCTGAGGGCACTCGGCAGGCTCACGGGCACCACCGTGGCGCCGAGGTCCTCGATGGCCTTCAGCGAGGAATCCACGGCGACCCGCACCCCGGGCTCGATGCCCTCCCCCATGAGCTCCTCCACCACGCCCACGCGCAGGCCCGCGAGGTCGGTGGCCGTGGGCAGGGTGATCCCCCCCGGCCAATCGAGCGACGTGCTGTCCATGGGGTCACGACCCACCATGTGGCGCAGCAGCAGCGCGGCGTCCTCGACGGTGCGGGCGAACGGGCCCACCTGGTCGAGCGACGAGGCGAACGCGATGAGCCCGTAGCGCGAGATCGCGCCGTAGGTGGGCTTCATGCCGACGATGCCGCAGAGCGCCGCGGGCTGGCGGATGGAGCCGCCGGTGTCCGATCCCAGCGACCACGGCACCTGTCGCTGCGCCACCGACGCGGCCGACCCGCCGCTCGACCCGCCGGGCACCCTCTGGTGGTCCCACGGGTTGAGCGTGTTCTTGTAGGCCGAGTTCTCGGTGCTCGACCCCATGGCGAACTCGTCCATGTTGGTCTTGCCCACCACGATGGCGCCGGCGTCCTGGAGGCGCTGCACGCACGTGGCGGTGTACACCGGACGGAAGCCCTCGAGCATGCGGGAGCCCGAGGTGGTGACGATGTCGCGGGTGGAGAGGGCGTCCTTGATGGCGATGGGCACGCCGGCCAGCGGCGGGCGCTCCGGCATGGCGTCGATCGCGCGGGCGCGCTCGCGGGCGCCGTCGCCGTCGATGGCCAGGAAGGCCTCGACGTCGTCGGCCTCCACCGCGGCCAGGTGGGCGTCCACGAGCTCGAGCGAGGTGGTCTCCCCCGCCTGCAGCGCGGCCACCTGCTCAGCGGCCGTGAGGTCGCGAAGCGCCATCAGTCCATCCTCGGGACGCCGAAGGACTCGTCCACCACGTCGTCGGCCTCGCGCAGGGCCTCCTCGCGCGGCAGGCTCGGGCGCGGCACGTCGGCGCGAAGGACGTTCTCGAGGGCCAGCACGTGGGTGGTGGGCGGCACGCCGTCGAGGTCCATGGAACGGATGGCATCGATGTGCTCGAGGATGCCCGAGAGCTCCTCCTGCATCACCTTCTCCTCCTCGGGCTCCAGGCGGAGCCGTGCGAGGCGCGCCACGTGGCGGACGGTGTTCTCGTCGATCATCGGCGGCGGACTGTAGCCGAGCGCCCGCGGGGTGGCTGGTACCGTCGGGACATGGACGGCGAGCTCGAGCTGATCCGGCGCATCGCCGCCCGGGTGGGCGTGCGCGGGGGCGTGAGCACCGGCATCGGCGACGACGCCGCCGTGCTCGACGACGGCACCGTGCTCTCGCTCGACATGGTGGTGGACGGCGTGCACGTGCGGCGCGACACCCACTCCCCCGCCGACATCGGACACACGGCGCTGGCCGTGAACCTCTCGGACATCGCGGCAATGGGAGCGGTGCCGGTGGCAGCGCTCGTGGGCCTCGGCGTGCCGGAGGGTCTCAGCGGGGACGAGATCGATGCCATGTACACCGCCATGGAGCGGCTGGCCGCAGCCAACGGCATGAGCATCGCGGGCGGCGACGTGTCGGCCTCCCCGGTCCTCACGCTCTCGGTGGCGATCATCGGGCGCACCCCGGCCGGAGTGCGCCCCGTGCTGCGCTCGACAGGGCGGCCCGGTGACGTGCTCGTGGTCACCGGTCCGCTGGGGGCGTCGGGCGCCGGGCTCGCGTTGCTGCACGACCCCGCGCTCGAGCCGGACCTGCCAGCACGCGATGCCCTCGTGGCCGCACACCTGCGGCCCACCCCCAGGGTGCGCGACGGCCTGCACCTCGGCGAATCGGGAGCCACCGCCATGATCGACATCTCCGACGGCCTGCTGCTCGATGCCGACCGGGTGGCACGCGCATCGGGGCTCGTCGCCGAAATCGACCTCGATGCGCTGCCCGTCGCCAGCGGCGTTGCCGAGGTGGCCCGGGCGAGTGCGCCTGATGCCGACCCCGTGCTCTTCGCGGCGACCAGCGGCGAGGACTACCAGCTCGTCGCCGCCCTGCCGCCATCAGCAGGCCTGGAGCCGCACGTGACCGTGGTCGGCCGCCTTGCCGACGGCGCCCCCGGGGTCCGCGCGCTGCGGCACGGGCGCGACGTCACACCGTCACGCCTCGGCTGGGAGCATCGGGGCGACTAGGAGCGCGAGCGCTGGGTGACCCGCCGCCAGAGCGCCGATGGCCACCAGGTGCGATCACCCAGGTCGAGCACGATCGCGGGCACGAGCAGCGTGCGCACCACGAGGGTGTCGAGCAGCACTCCGAATGCGACGAGGAATCCGATCTGGGTGATGCTGACGAGCGGCAGCACAGCGAGAACGGCGAAAGTGCCCGCCAGCACCACTCCGGCCGAGGTGATGACGCCTCCGGTCACCGCAAGGCCGCGCAGCATTCCCTCGCGCGTGCCGAATTGCTCGGTTTCCTCGCGCACGCGGGCCATGAGGAAGATGTTGTAATCGACGCCCAGCGCCACGAGGAAGATGAATCCGAACAGCGCGAGCGCGGGGCTCTCGCCCGCGAAGCCCCAGAGGTCGAACACCAGGCTGGCGATGCCCATGCTCGCGAGGAACGACAGGATGACTGTTCCGATGAGGATGAGCGGGGCGGAGATGGCGCGCAGCAGCAGCCCGAGGATGATCACCACGACGATGAGCACGATCGGGATGAGCAGCCTGAGGTCGCGCTGCGAGGCGGCGTCGAGATCGGCCTCGGTCGCGGTCGGACCACCCACCAGCACGCCCTCTCCCCCGGCCTTCTTGCCCGCGGCGCGGATGGCGCCGATCGTGGAGTACGCCTTGGTGCTGTACGGCGGATCGGTGAGGGTGACGTCGTAGAGCACCCCGGGCTCGCCCCTGCCGATCGGCCGCAGAGAGCTGACGCCCCGCGTGGCCTTGATCGCTGCGATCACCTTCGCCTGATCCGCGCCCGGGGGCACGATGACGCTGGTCGGCGCCGACGCTCCGGCCGGGAACGCCTTGTTGATCAGCTCCTGCCCCTGGATCGACTGGACGTCGCCGCGGAAGTCGTCCGCCGATGTGAGGCTCGGGCTGTAGGACAGAAGGCCGAAGCAGAACGCGGCGAGGATCACCGCGGTCGTCACCCAGATGGCGCGCGGACGCTTTCCCACCCGGTCGGCAACGCGGCGCCACCAGCCCTGGGTCTCGTTGCTGCCGGTGGACCCATACCGGGGGATGAATGGCCAGAATGCCCAGCGCCCTCCGAGCAGCAGCAGGGCCGGCAGCGCGGTGACCATCACGAGCATGGCCACGGCCACGCCGAGCGCGCCGATCGGGCCGAGTCCTGCCGTACCGTTCACCTCGGCGATGCTGAGGCACAGCAGCGCGGCGATGACGGTGCCGGCCGAGGCCACGATGGCCGGGCCCGCTCGCTTGATGGCGATCGCCATGGCCTCGTGCTTGTCCTCGGTGCGACGGAGTTCCTCGCGGTAGCGCGCAGTGAGGAGCAGGGCGTAGTCGGTGCCAGATCCGAAGACGAGCACGAGGAGGATGCCCGCGGACTGCCCGTTGACGATCACGCCGGCGTCGGCGATGAGGTAGCCGAGGGCCCGCACGGTGATCTCGGCGAAGCCCAGCGCGATGAGCGGGAGGATCCAGAACACCGGGCTCCGGTAGATGATGAGCAGGAGGAAGAACACCAGGAGCACGGTGGCGAGCAGCAGGTTGGTGTTGATTCCGGCGAACACCTCGATGGCGTCGGCCGAGATGCCCGCCGGGCCGGTGACCTTCACGACGAGCCCCGGTGGCGCCGCTGCGGCGAGGTCGTCGCGCAGCTTCGTCACTTCCTCCAGCAGGAGGTCGGAGTCGCCGTCCACCTTGAGGTTGGCGATGAGCAGCTGTGCCGTGCCGTCCTTCGACACCGGGCCGGGCACGAGCCCGGGGGGCTCCACGCCCTTCGGCAGGGGGTTGTTGAACGTCGCGGTGGCCTTCGCGAGCGCGGCACGGTCGGCTGCGGTGAGCCCGCCCTCGCGCTGCGCCACCGCCACGGCCGGCGTGACGTCCCCACCCGGGAACTTCTCCTGCAGGTCGAGCACCGTGACCGACTCGGCGGCGCCCGGGAGGAAGCTCGAGGGCTCGTTCGACTGCGCCGACTCGAACTTCGAGGCCAGCGGGAACAGCGCGACCAGGATGAGGATCCAGATGCCGAGCACGATCCACTTTCCCCACTTCGTGGCAGGGAAGGTGGCGATGCGGGAGAGGGCACTTCTCACCCGGGCGACACTACCGGCGCTGCTTGCGCGCGCACCGAGTGAACGGTCATTCCCGGCACGTGGCGATACCGTGCAGGGCGTGCAGGAACTGATTTCGCCACTCGATGCCTTCGAGGCCCTCGTGGAGGAGGCCGTCGAGGACATCCCCGAGCCCTTCGCGTCGGCGCTCGACGAGGTGGCGCTCATCGTCGAGACGCAGGCCGCCGGGCGTTCGCTCTACGGGCTGTACGAGGGACACCCGCTCACCACGGGCACGATCCCATCGGGGGCGATCCCCCCGCGCATCACGATCTACATGCACCCGATGGTCGACCACTTCCGCGACCCCGCCGTGCTGCGTCACCAGGTGCGGGTGACCGTGCTGCACGAGATCGGGCACCACATGGGACTCGACGAGGACCGCCTCGACGAGCTCGGCTACGCGTGAGTCACGCCTGAGCCGAGCCCGCCGGGCGGGCGACGCCGCGCGATCCGGCTACGCGCGCGCGGGCGCGTTCTCGAGGCCGGTGACGTTGATCGAGGCCTCGCCGCCGTAGCGCTTGTTGAGGTTGATGATGATGGCGGTCATCCCCTCGATGATGATCGCGTTGGCCAGCGGGCCGGCATCCAGGCCGCGGCAGCCCGGGATGTCCTTGGTGAGCTCCACGACGGCCTCGCGGGCCTCCTTGCTCTTGCCGCACACGAGCACGTCGCCCTCGATGGGGTGACGCTCCTGCAGCGCTGCTGCAGGCAGGTTGTTGTAGGCCACGACCACCTTCGCCTCAGGGGCGAGGTCCTGGATCTGGTGGGCACACGAGGCGGCCGGCAGGTCGAGGACGGCCATGGCGCCGCTCTTGCCGAACTTGAGCGCGTTGACCACGCTCACGAGCACCTTCCCGGCCAGCGGCTCGGCGAGCGCGGGCATGGTGGCCTCGATGCCCTCGAACGGGATCGACAGCACGGCCATCTCGCCGGCGGCCGCGGCCTCGGCGTTCTCCATCGGCACGAAGGTGCCCTCCGGATAGGCCTCGCGGAGGCCCTCGGCGGCCTGGTCGGCGCGCTCCTGGCTGCGCGATCCCACGATGATCTCGTGGCCCGCAGCGGCGAACGTGATGGCGAGACCGCGACCGAGGTCGCCGGTGCCGCCGAAGATCGCGATCTTCACGTGATGATTCCCCTCGTAGGTTCGTCCCCCATCCGCCGCTCAGCGGATTGGAGCGTGTTCGCCAATAGGAAAGCGATTGTCATGGGTCCCACGCCCCCGGGAACGGGAGTGATGGCTCCGGCGACCTCCGCCACCTCGTCGTAGGCGACGTCGCCGCAGAGGCGATCGTCAAGGCGATTCATGCCCACATCGATCACCGTGGCACCGGGCTTGACCCAGTCGCCGCGCACCATCTCCGGCACCCCGACCGCCGCCACGATGACGTCGGCCTCGCGGCACACGGCGGCGAGGTCGCGCGTGCGCGAGTGCGTGATGGTCACGGTTGCATTGCGCTCGAGCAGCATGAGCGCCTGGGGCTTGCCGACGATCACCGACCGCCCGATCACGACCGCGTTGGCGCCCTCGAGGTTGACCCCGGCGTCGTCGAGCAGCCACATGACGCCGCTCGGCGTGCACGGGCGCAGGCACGGCTCGCCGCGCACCAAGTGCCCGATGTTCACCGGCGAGAAGCCGTCGACGTCCTTCGACGGCGCGATGTGTGCCGCGATGGCCGGCTCGGCCAGCGGCTCCGGCACCGGCAACTGCACGAGCATGCCGTCCACCGCGTCGTCCGCCGCAAGGCGATCGAGCAGGGCGTCCATCTCGGCCTGCGTGGTGCCCGCGGGCAGCTTCATGCGCTCCACCGACATGCCGGCCTCCTCGGCCTGCTGCGCCTTGTTGCGCTGGTAGATCTCGCTGGCGGGGTCGTCCCCCACCTGGATCCCCACCAGCCCGGGCTTGCGTCCGTGCCGCTTCGCGAAGGCAGCGCAGCCCTCGGCCACCCGCTCGCGCACGCGCCGGGCGGCGTCCCGCCCGTCGATCACCGTGGCGCTCATCCAGCCACCTTCCTCATCGGTGCCATGTCGGCCATCAGCACACGCTCCTTGTCGTCGAACCTCACCTGGATCAGTCGCCCCTTCTGCTGCAGCCCCGTGATCACGCCCTCGCCGAACGACTCATGGACCACCGCGTCACCGATGTCGAAATCGGGAGCGATGATGCTGGTGCCCGCCCCGACCGAGGCCATGGAGCGCCGCGCCGGGCGCCCGAGTGCATCATCGGGGATCTCCTCGATGAAGCGCGAGGGGATCGAGTACATGCGATTGCCGCGCAGCGCCCGGCTGTCGGCATGCGAGAGGATCAGCCGCTCCCGCGCCCGGGTGAGCGCCACGTAGCAGAGGCGCCGTTCCTCCTCGAGGCCATCGGGGTCGTCAATCGACCGCATATGGGGGAAGAGCCCCTCCTCAAGACCCGTCACCATGACCACGTCGTACTCGAGCCCCTTGGCGTTGTGCACGGTCATTAGCGTGACGGTGCCGGAGTCGTCCTCGGCGTCGTCCACCGCAGACACCAGCGCCACCTGCTCGAGGAACCCCGAGAGCGAGGGCTGATCCTCCCGGGCGGCGTACTCGGCAGCCACCCCCAGGAGCTCCTGAAGGTTGTCGAGGCGCCCGAGGCCGGCCTCGGCGGGACCATCGGCGAGCAGGGCCTCGCGCAGCCCGGAGTCCTCGATGGCGCGTTCCATCACGCGCTCCGGCGGTGCGCCGGAGGCATCCATGTCGCGCAGGCGCTCGATGAGGACGCCGAGCGACGTAAGGGCATCGCGCTGGGAGGCATTGAGCCCGGGCACCAGCTCGGGGTCACGGGCTACAGCGTCCATGGTGGTCCCGTGGGCCTCTGCCGACTCGGCCACCTTGGCCAGGGCGGCAGGGCCGAGCCCGCGCTTGGGGCTGCCGGCCGCGCGCGTGAAGGCCTCGCGGTCGGCCGGGTTGGCCACCACGCGCAGGTAGGCCATGAGGTCCTTCACCTCGGCCCTCTCGTAGAACCGCGGACCGCCCAGCACCTGGTAGGTGATTCCCGACCGCACGAGCTGGTCCTCGATCACGCGGCTCTGGGCGTGAGTGCGGTAGAAGACGGCGATCTCGTCAAGCGATCGCCCCTCGGCGGTGGCGCGGCCGATCTCGCGCACCACCAGCCGGGCCTCATCGTGCTCGTCGGTGCACACCTCCACCGCCACTGGCTCGCCGCCCTCGCGGTCGGTGAAGAGGCGCTTCGGGTGGCGCCCCCGGTTGTTTCGCACCACGGCGTTGGCCGCCTCGAGGATGGTCGAGGTGGACCGGTAGTTCTGCTCGAGGGGGATGACCACCGCGTCGGGGTAATCGGCCTTGAACTCGAGGATGTTGCGGATGTCGGCGCCGCGCCACGAGTAGATGCCCTGGTCGTCGTCGCCCACCACCATCACGTTGCGCTCGGGCTCGGCGAGGATCCTCACCAGCCAGTACTGCGCGTGGTTGGTGTCCTGGTATTCGTCCACCAGCACGTGGCGGAACCTGCGCTGCCAGCGCTCGCGTACCACCGCATCGCGGCGCAGCATCTCCACCGTGACCATGAGCAGGTCGTCGAAGTCCATCGCCTGGTTGGCGATGAGGCGGTCCTGGTAGCGCTGGTACAGACGCGCGATGCCCTGATCGGCGTCATCCGCGGCGCGGTCGACCAGGTCGCCCGGGTGGAGCAGCTCGTTCTTGGCGGCCGAGATGTGGCCGAGCACGGCGCGCGGCGTGAGGCGCTTGGGATCGATGCCCTCGTCCTTGAGGATGTCCCGCATGAGCCGCTGCTGGTCGGCGTCATCGTAGATCGAGAATGACCGCTGGTATCCGGCCGCCTGGTGCTCGATGCGCAGCAGGCGTGCGCAGGCCGAGTGGAAGGTGGAAGCCCACAGCCCCGAGGCCTCGGCGCCGATGAGGTCGGCGATGCGCTCACGCATCTCCCCCGCAGCCTTGTTGGTGAAGGTGATGGCGAGGATCTCGCGCACCGGAACGCCGCGCTCACGCACGAGGTGCGCGATGCGATGGGTGATGACGCGGGTCTTGCCGCTGCCCGCTCCGGCAAGCACGAGCAGGGGGCCGTCACCATGCAGCACGGCCTCGCGCTGCGGTGGATTGAGGCTGCCAAGGAGGTCCGTGCTCACCGGGCAAAGGTAGCGCCCGAGGCGGACGGCCGGGAGCGCTCCGGGTGGTCGCTACGCTGCGTCCGCGGGGGCCTTGCGCGCCTCGCGGATGCCCTGCTTCACCCGGTCTCGGCAGTCAGGGTCCTCGCCCTTCGGCGGTGGTTCCACGCCTGCCCGGAGCGCCGCGATCTCGGCCTCGAGCTCCTCCACTCGCTCGATAAGGCAGTCGAGCGCATCGGCAACCGGATCGGGCAGCCGGGTGTGGTCAAGGTCCGGGTGGTGGAGCTTCTCGGGGTCCACGCGCTGGCCGTCGAGCACCACGGGCTTGCCCGGGTTGCCCACCACGGTGGAGTTGGGAGGAACGTCCTTCACCACGATCGATCCGGCCCCGATCTTCGCGCCCTCGCCGATATCCAGCGGGCCAAGCACCGCCGCGCCGGCGCCTACGATCACGCCATCGTGCAGGGTCGGATGGCGCTTGCCGCCGTGCTTTCCGGTGCCGCCGAGGGTCACGCCCTGGTACACGGTGACGTCCTCACCGATCTCGGTGGTCTCGCCGATCACCACGCCCATGCCGTGGTCGATGAAGAAGCCCGGTCCGATCGTGGCGCCGGGGTGGATCTCGATGCCGGTGACGAAGCGGGACACCTGGCTCACCACCCGGGCGGGCAGGTGCAGGCCGCGGGTGTTGAGCCCATGGGCGGCGCGGTGCATCCACACGGCGTGCAGTCCGGGATACGTGAGCACGAGCTCGGCGGTGCTGCGCGCGGCGGGATCCCGCTCGCGCGCGGCATCGAGGTCGCGCCGGAGCGCGGATGAGATTCGACTGATCAGGCCACTTGCCATGGGCCGAGTATATTCACGCACCTGTCGAGGGAGCGTTTCCGGTGGCCAGCATCCGCGTGAGACTCACATTTCCGGAGGACCTCGTGCGCGAGCCGATCGTGCACAGGCTCTCCACCGAGCACGACGTCGTGTGCAACATCCGGCGCGCGGACGTGCGCGATCGCACCGGGTGGGTGATCCTCGAGATCAGCGGCGACGCCGACCATCTGGTTGAGGTGCGCGAGTGGCTCGAGGACACCGGCGTGCGCGTCGACGACTTGGAGCCCTACCTTCTCTAGCGTCACCGCAGACGGGGCCCAGTGCCAGATCGCGCCATCGCCCACGGCAAGGGCGGTGCGCCTCGAGAACGTGCGCGCCCGCGACCTGGCGGCCCTCCGGGCACTCATCGCGGCAGTGCCGGCTGAGGCGCCATACGACATCGCCATCGAGCCCGGGGATCCCGTGGCCGCCATGGCCCGCGAGGCCGGCTTCGCGCCCTACGCCACCACCGTGATGTTCTCACGGGTCATCGAGGGCCTGCCCGAGGCCGACCCCGCCGACGGGGTGCGCCTGCTCACGTATGACAACGCCATGGGCGACCGCTACGACGACGCCGAGTTCGACGCCCTCCACGGCCTTGCCATCTACAAGGCGATGGGCAGGCCCACGGGCTACCGGCAGGGCGCGGGCTTCGGCGACTTCACCGTGGCCATGCGCGGCGACCGGCTGATCGGCTTCTGCTTCACCCAGGTGCCCGAAGGCATCATCTGGTGGCTGGGCGTGGTGCCCGACGAGCGCCGCAAGGGCGTGGCCCGCATGCTCATGTCGTCAGCCGCGCGTGCCACCCGCACCGCGGGCGGCACCCACCTGCTCATGGAGTCCGAGGACACCCCCGAGGCCCGCGCCTTCTTCGGCGCGCTGGGCTTCCGCGACCGCGGCACCCGGGAACTGCTGATCACGAGCTGACGCGCCGATGCGCCACGCGCACCGGCGCCGGGACGCGGCCTAGGCCTCAGCGAACAGCGCGGTGGAGAGGTACCTCTCCCCGGTGTCGCAGATGATCGTGACGATCACCTTGCCCTCGTTGCCGGGACGGCCGGCGATCTGCATGGCCGCCCACACGTTGGCGCCGGCGGAGATGCCGGTGAGGATGCCCTCCTCCCGGGCCAGGCGGCGTGATACGTCGAAGGCATCATCGGCCGAGGCCTGGATGATCTCGTCGTACACCCCGGTGTCCAGCACGCCCGGCACGAAGCCGGCGCCGATGCCCTGGATGCGGTGCGGTGCGGGCTCACCGCCGGAGAGCACCGGCGAGTCGGCGGGCTCCACCGCCACGATCTTCACCTCGGGCTTGCGCTCCTTGAGCACGTGCCCCACGCCGGTGATGCTGCCGCCGGTGCCAACGCCCGCCACGAAGAAGTCGACGGTCCCCTCGGTGTCATCCCAGATCTCGATCGCCGTGGTGCGCGCATGCACATCGGGGTTCGCGGGGTTCTCGAACTGCTGGGGGATGAACGCGCCGGGTATGTCGGCCGCGATCTCCTGCGCCCTGGCGATGGCGCCCCGCATGCCCTCGGTGGCCGGCGTGAGCACCAGTTCGGCCCCGTAGGCCTTGAGCAGCGCGCGGCGCTCCATGCTCATGCTCTCGGGCATCGTCAGGATGCACCGGTAGCCCTTGGCGGCGGCCACGAATGCGAGCGCGATGCCGGTGTTGCCCGAGGTGGGCTCCACGATGACGCTCTCGCCCGGGGTGATGGCCCCCTCGGCCTCGGCGGCCTCGACCATCGCCAGGCCGATGCGATCTTTCACGCTGCCGGCCGGGTTGGCGGCCTCGAGCTTTCCGAGGATGGTGGCGCCGGTCTCCTCCGAGAGGGTCGAGAGGCGCACGAGGGGGGTGCCCCCCACGAGGTCGGTCATGGATTCCACGATGGGCATGCGGGTGAGGCTACCAGCGGGGCCCGTTACGCCATGTATCCGGCCCATGCGCCATGCTTACGGCGATCTGAGGCAACCGCGGGGTGGCAATGCTCTTCCGGCAGGTGATCAACGAGGATCTCGGGTGCGCGTCGTACCTCGTGGGAGACATCGAGAGCGGCCAGGCGGCCGTGGTGGACCCCCAGTGGGACATCGCCCCCTATCTCGAGGCCGCGGGCAGCCGTGGCGTGCGCATCACGCACATCATCGAGACCCACACGCATGCCGATCACGTGTCCGGTCGAGGCCGACTCCACGAGGCAACCGGCGCCGCCATGCACCTGAGCCCGCTGGCAGGAGCGGAGTTTCCGCACGAGCCCCTCATCGACGGCGCGGTGGTGGACCTCGGCGGCGTGCGCCTGCAGGCGCTGCACCTGCCGGGTCACCGCCCCGAGCACACCGGCCTGCTGCTCATCGACGCCAGCCGTGGGCCCGAGCCCTGGGCGGTGCTCACCGGCGACTCGCTCTTCGTCGGAGATGTCGGGCGCCCCGACCTGGCAGTGGACGCCGTGGAGGGCGCGAAGGACCAGTACCGGAGCATCAAGCGCCTGATGGACCTGCCCGACTGGGTGGAGGTGTACCCGGGCCACATCGGGGGCTCGCTCTGCGGCAGCAGCCAGATCAGCGCCAAGACCTCGTCCACCATCGGGTACGAGCGGGCCCACTCACCCCTTCTCACCGCAATCGACGTCGGTGACTTCACCGACGAGCTCATCTCGCGCCTGGCCGTGAAGCCCCCCGACCTCGACCGCGTTGTGGGGATGAACAACGGCCCGCTGGTCACGCCGCTTGCGCCGCCGCCGGCGCTGGATGGCGACGAGTTCCTCCGTCGCGCCGAGGCCGGCGGCCTGGTGATCGACGGCCGCTCGTCCGCCGCCTTTGCCGCCGCCCATGTTCCCGGATCGCTCTCGGTCCCCACCGCCGGCTCGGGCTTCGCCACGCGGGCGGCGCTGGTGGCCGGTCGCGACGACACCCTGCTGCTCGTCGGATCGGACGAGGCCCAGGCCCGCGACATGGCCGAGCGCCTTGCGGCGGTCGGGCGTCGCGACATCATCGGCGTGCTGGCCGGGGGATTCTCGGCATACCTCGACGAGGGGCTCCCGACCTCGGCGATCGAGCGCGTGCGCGCGGTCGACCTGCCCGACCGCCTCGCGGCGGAGGACGGCGTGCTGGTGGTGGACGTGCGCGATCACTCCGAGTTCGCCGAATTCCGCATCCCGGGCTCGGTGAACCGCCCGTACTGGGCGTTCCGGGACGGCCCCGGGGACATCCCCACCGGGCGCACGCTGGCGGTCATCTGCGCCGCGGGCAAGCGCGCGGGGCTTGCGGCCAGCGCGCTTGCCCGGGAGGGACGCGGACCGATCATCCACGTGGACAACGGCGGCGTGCAGACCCTCGAGGGGCTCGGCGTGGAGATGGACCGGGGCTAGGCGCCGCGCGCGGCGTCCACGAGCGCCGCGATCACCGAGCTCGTGGGGTCGGCCTCCGGATGCCACTGCACGCCCAGAGCGAAGCGGTGGCCCGGCAGCTCGATGGCCTCGGCCACGCCGTCGCCGCTCGAGACACCCGTGAGAACAAGGCCCGTTCCGACGCGGTGGACCGCCTGGTGATGGTGGCTCGGCACCGAGTGCACCACTTCCCCGGCGGCGCGGGCAGCGAGCGATCCCTCCCGGAGGTCGACGAGGTGGTCGTTGCCGTCGAAGCTCCCCGTGGTGCGCCGATGGTCTGTGGTGCCGAGCGACTCGGGGAGGTGCTGCGTGAGGCTGCCGCCCAATGCCACGTTCATCACCTGCATTCCGCGACAGATGCCGAGGAACGGCATGTCACGCTCGATGGCGCCCCGCACGAGCGCCATCTCCCACGCATCACGCTCCGGATCGGGTGCCTCGGCCTCGGCATGCGGATCCTCTCCGAAGAGGGATGCCTCGAGGTCGTTGCCGCCCGTCAGCATGAGCCCGTCGATGCGGTCGAGCAACTCCCCCGGCGTGCATGACTGCGGCGGCACCACCAGGGCGATCCCCCCGGCGGCCTGCACCTGGCGCACGTAGTCGGCACCCACCACGGCGGCGGACTGGTCCCACGGACCCCAGCGGGCCGGGAGCACGGCACACGCGATTCCGATGGAGGGCGGGCGGGTCACGCCCACACCCTACGCGGACCGGCATCGACTACCGCAGGCGACGCACCAGCAGCCCGGATGCGATCACCGCGAGCGAGGCGACCATGCCGAAGGTGGCCGCGGCGGTGAAGCAGCAGTTGGCGCCTTGGGTGTCCTGCTCGGGGGGCTCATCCGACTGTCCCGCCATGACAGGACCGTACCGGATGCGGCACACCCGATACCGGCCCTATCCGGCCCGTTGCGCTAGCTCACCCGCGCCCAGCCGACCCCGGGGCCGAACTCATTCGACTGCGCGTACATCGGGTTCGCAGACGACACCGGCGCCCGCGGGTCGCGCGGGATGCGCCGCACGATGACGAGGTTGATGTCGTTCACGTCCTGCGGGATCAGGTTGGTCTTCTTCACGTAGCTCACAAGCACCAGGCGCGCGTTGGCGCGGTTCTGACCGGTCGGGTCGCCTGTCGTGAAGCGCATCTCCTGGTCCGTGGGCCACGAGATGACCGGCGCGTCGAACACCTCGCCCGACAGCGTCCTGTTGCCCAGGGTGGATCCGGGGAGCTGGGCGAACGACACCTTGTTGTTGGAGTTGCGGTAGATGATCGTGAGGTCGGTACGGCAACTCGCCTGAGGATCCTGGAAGATGCGGATGCGACTGGTGACCTTGTAGGCCTCACGGGCGGGGTCCCATGCGATGGCGCGGTCATCCTGCTGGTAGAAGGTCTGCGTGCACGATGGACCGGCTGCTGCCGGGGCGCCGGGCGTGGGGCCGTCCCCCGGAGTGCCGCCCGGCGTCGTGCCGCCGCCAGGACTCGGTGCGGGGGGCGCGGGCGGTGCCGGGATGACGGGGTCAGACGGACCGGACGGCGCCGAGGTGCCTGCCGCGTTGCTCGCAGTGGCGCTGAAGGTGTAGCTCGTGCCGTTGGCGAGGCCGTCGATGGTGCACCGCCCGAGCGGACGCGTGACCGCGCACGTCGCCCCACCGGGGGTTGCCGTCACCAGGTACGAGGTGGGCGTGCCCCCGCCCGGCTCCGGGCGCACCGTGATGGTCGCCCGGGCATTGCCCGCCACTGCCGTGGGGGCCGGGGGATCTACCGGGGGCTGGATGATCTTGGTGATGAAGCCATTGATGGTGGGAACGTAGATGTTTCCGGCAAGGTCCATCGCCATCCCTCCATACGCCGCTCCGGCCCTGGCCCAGGCCGGGACCACACGGCCATTGGAGGTGACCTTGATGATCTCGCCCGAGTTCTGGACGAACGCATTGCCCGCCTGGTCGACGACTATGCCTGTCGGGTCACCGTTGGGGAGTTGCGCCGTCGAAGGCGGACCACCCCCTGGGGGGTACCGCAAGACGGCGGCGCCGGGTGTCCCCTGGACCAGCACGTAGACGAAGCCCCGTGCATCGGCGGCAGCGAACTGGGAGTACACGGCAGGCGTTCCCCAGTTCGCCGTGAGAGCGCCGGACGGGTCGACCTTCACGACGGAGTACGCCGGGACATTGAATAAGACGGTGAATACATCACCGCGCGGGCTCACCGCGAGGGAGGTAAACGCCCCGGTGCCCGAACCCCATATCGAATCGACCGAAGCCCACCTCGGCTCGGTGTCGCCGTGGCGGCTGATCCTCGAGATTGCGTCATTCCCCTGCAGGTACACGTTGCCGGCAGCGTCAACGCCGAGCCCAAGGGCACCCACGCCGTAGGTCACGGCCCACCGGGGATTGGTGGTGCCGCCGGGGGTCGTCCGCGACACAGGAACTACCATGGCGTAGGGCGCGTTGGGAACCGAAATGTCCACGCCTGCCACGTAGACGTTGCCCCGGGCATCGGCGGCAATGGCATTTTCTCCCACGGACTTCGAGAGCGGGGCCCAGTTCAGGTCCACCTGCCCGCCACGGGTGACCTTGACTACCGCGTTCGCGCCAAGCACGAAAACGTTCCCCCTGGGATCGGTCGTGATGGAGAAATACGAGCCGGTCCAGGCGTTTGAGGGGCCGACGTCGGCCCACGTGCGGTTGACCAGCGGTGTGGACGGAGGGCGGATCGTCGTGCAGTTCGCGAGGTCTCCCGGGGGGGTAGGGCACACCGTCACCTGGATGTGCCGCCCGCTAGCCGCCCGCCTGCCGGCCACGCGGGCGTCGATGAGGATCCTGGGGCGCCGGGCACCGACAACCATGGAGGGGGCTGAGGAGGTCCGGGTGAGCACGCGGTTCCCCACCCGGGTGCCGGGCCCCATGGGGATCCTCGAGCCCGTGCGCGTGTCGCTCAGCATGACCACGTACCGTCCGGGCACAGCCACCCGCAGACGCGCCTGAACGCGGGCGGTTCCACCCGATCCGGGCGCGGTGGCCGCGGGCCGCACGGTCAGCGTGCCGCTCACGCCGGGTTGGCCATCGGCAGCAGCGCCTCCGGCGACACCGGTCAGCGACAGCGCCGCCGCAGGGATGGCGGCACAGCCGAGGAGGGCGAGCATCACTCGCGCGGGGGTCACGACGCGTGCACCCGAGGGCATGGGTGAACGTTACATGAGGGCAGCAGGGCGGCAGCGGGGGCCCGTCACACGAGGACCAGCCGAGCGCGGTGGTGACGGTCAGGGGGTACGAGAGGTCCTCTGACCAGGGTGTCGACGCCAGCCGCGATCGGCACCCGCTCGGAGTGACTGCGTACTGGCGTAGGACCGGGGGCGCTCTCAGATGTGGAACATCGGCGCGTCAGCGCTTCGGGCCTCGCGCTCGGCGACGTCCTTCACCGTGACCTCGCGGAAGGCATCGGACAGTCGGCCGGCGCCCTGCGCCCAGATCACCGCCACGGGACACCCCTGCGGATCGTCCGTGCCGCCGATGGGCCCGTCCACGGCCTCCACCACTTCGAGCACGGTCACCTCGGAGGGGTCACGCCTCAGGGTGTAGCCGCCCTTCACCCCGCGTTGGCTCTGCAGCAGGCCGGCGCGGCGCAGGGAGGCGAAC
>Ga0222714_10003084_pt1 | contig 17208 bp, 21 predicted proteins | sample C33_3DmetaG_FD_165048 | JGI IMG/M metagenome (GOLD analysis project Ga0222714, IMG submission 165048) | Estuarine water microbial communities from San Francisco Bay, California, United States - C33_3D | ecosystem: Environmental > Aquatic > Marine > Unclassified | place: USA: California...
AGAGGAAAAGGTGAAATAGATGTGCACCCTGATATTTGGTTGCCAAACCAAGAAGCTTATACAAACGATTTAGTTCCAAAAGGAACTTTAAAGTTAAGCAGCAAACCTTATGAGGGTAATCAAGGTTATTGTGTATCTCAAGCTTTTGCAAAAAAGATGAATATCACTTCAATATTTGATCTTGGAAGACCTGAGGTTGTTAAAGCTATGGATAGTGATGGCAATGGTAAAGGTGAGTTTTGGATTGGAGCAGATGGTTGGGCGTCAGCAAATGTTAACGAAGTAAAAATAAGAGATTACAAATTACTTGATGCTGGAATTGAGCCAATCAGAGCAGCCGAAGCAGTTAAAAATGCAAGAGTACTTGACTCTATTAAAAAAGGAGAAGGTTATGCATTTTATTGCTACAAGCCTCATGCAATTTGGGGAATGGCAGATGTTGTGATGCTTGAAGAACCAAAACATGATCCAGCTAAATATAAAATGATACAACCAAAAGCAGATCCAGATTGGTACAAAAAATCTTTTGTAGCTTCTAAAGATGCACTAAAACAAATCCAAATCGGATGGGCTACTTCTTTAGAAAAACAATCTCCAGCAATTGTTGAGTTTTTCAATAATTTCCAAATCACTGGTGACGATGTATCTTGGATGGCGTACGAAGTTTCAGTACAAAAAAGAGATCCAGGTGAAGTTGCAAGACAATGGATGAAAGAAAACTCTAAAACAGTTGATGGTTGGTTAGGTTTATAAAAAACAATCATTAAATTTTACCTGGCAGAAAAATTCTGCCAGGTATTTCAATTAATAACTATGTCATCACAGAGCGCTGGTTGCGATATTCAGATTAAAAATGTTTGGAAGGTATTTGGAAATACTTCTAACGAGGCTCTTGATGCTATTCAAAATCAAAGGATTTCGAAAACTGAAGCTTTAGAAAAATTTAACTCAGTTATTGGTGTGTCAGATGTTTCATTTGATGTAAATCCTGGCGAGATTTTTTGCGTTATGGGATTATCTGGAAGTGGTAAATCTACTTTAGTAAGGCATATTAATAGATTATTAGAGCCAACTTCAGGACAAATATTAGTTAATGGACAAGACGTAATGGGTCTTGAAAAAGAAGCATTACAAGAATTTAGAAACAAAAAAATTGGAATGGTATTTCAAAATTTTGCACTAATGCCTCATAGATCGGTTATTGATAATATTGCAATGCCAATGGAAATTAGAGGTGTTAATAAAAATCAAAGATATGAACAAGCTAACAAGATATTAGACATTGTTGAGTTACAGGGATGGGGAAATAAATATGCCCATGAATTATCTGGAGGAATGCAACAAAGAGTAGGTCTTGCAAGAGCATTAGCTGCCAACCCCGAAGTACTTTTAATGGATGAGCCTTTCAGCGCTTTAGATCCTTTAATAAGAAGACAGTTGCAAATTGAATTTATAAATCTTTCAAAACAAATGAAAAAAACAACTGTCTTTATCACCCATGATTTAGATGAAGCAGTTAAGGTGGGTCACAGAATTGCAATCATGAGAGATGGAATGGTTATACAAATCGGAACTCCTGAGGAAATTGTTATGAAGCCAGCCGATGATTATGTTGCAGATTTTGTAAAAGGTATTTCAAGATTAAAAGTTGTTGAAGCTAAAAGTATCATGAAATCAAAAGAACACTATGAAAAAGAAAATGGTCCCATTCCTCAAAATGCTATCGAAATGAAAGAAAATGATTTACTGACTAAACTAATAGAAGAGTCTGTATCTAATAACGCTCCAATAGTAGTAAAAGATAATTCAGGTAATTTTTTAGGAGCTATTTCACAAAAAGATTTACTTACGTCTGTAGTTGAGGGTCATGATGAGTGATAGAAAAGAAATAGAAATTTCAAATGATGAGCAAATAAGAAATTTCGTAAAAACTCACCCTGACTATTATATTAGGGAATTTAACAAAATCGGAAATAGCGCAAAATATGTTCCATCTTTTAATAAGAATGCTTTTTATTTAGGATCTCTATGGTACAGTTTTAGAAATATCTGGAACTGGGCTTTAGCATATTTAATAATAGAAACTTTTGCAATTGTTCAGATTATAAGGGGTTTTTTTGGTAATATTAGTGCTGAAGCTTATCAAAAAATAGATCAAATCAAATCAACTATTGAATTTAGACAAAAACAATTAGAGGCCGCAATTGAAAACAACTCTGATAAAGTTGAAATGTTTGAAAGAACTATCAAATCATTAGAAAATTCAATTGAAGGATATGTTTTAGAGGCTCAAAGAGTTGAAGCATCAGGTTTTTGGATAGCTATTGGCGGCATCATTATCTTCTTAATTGTAAGAATTGTTCAGGCAATGTTTGCAAATTCAATTTTAGAAAAAAGATATTCAGAATGGCTATCAAATAAATATATCAGCCCAGGAATGAAGATAAATAATATTCTACTAAGCATAACTTTTGCTTTAGTTATTATTATCTTCTCTACTATTCATTATAGTTTCCCAAATTACATGGAAATCATGAAAGATTTTCCAACTCATCCTGATATTAGATTAAAATCGATTGCAGGCGTTGAAAGTGCTTTTGATTTTGCAGTCATAAAAGGTGAAGCGATATTTGATGCAATTACATTTGGCATTAGGTCGGTTTTAGATTCTTTGGAGTTACTATTTGTAAAAACTCCATGGATTGTAATAATTAGTTCGATTGTTTTGCTTACTGGATTATCTGCAGGTACAAGAGCAGCCATTTATTCAGGAGCTTTTTTAGCTTATATGGGTTTTTTAGGTTTTTGGATTAAGGCAATGACAACATTAGCTTTGCTTGGAACAGCTGCACTTTTAAGTATTGTTATAGGTATTCCGCTTGGAATTTATTGTTCAACTCGACCAAAGTTTTATGCTTTTATAAGACCCATCATGGACTTCATGCAGACAATGCCTGCGTTTGTATTCATGATTCCAGTCATTGCTTTTTTTGGAACTGGGAAAGTTGCAGCTGTAATTATTACAATGATATTTGGTGGAACCCCAGTTGTAAGATTAACTGTTTTAGGTTTAAAGGGAGTGCCTCAAAATATTAGGGAAGCCGCAATCGCTTATGGTGCTTCCAAATGGTACTTGTTGACTAAAGTTGACATCCCACTTGCAATGCCAACTATACTTGCAGGTGTTAACCAAACAGTAATGTTGAGTTTAGCTATGGTGGTTGTTGCATCTTTAATTGGTGCTAAGGGGTTAGGTCAAGACGTTCTTGAGGCTTTACAGTATGCTAATGTTGGTCAAGGTATTTTAGCTGGTATTGCAATTTTATTTGTGGCTCTACTTTTAGACAGAATAGTTCAAGGTAAGAAAAGAGTTTAAACCTCAATACAATTTAGTTGCTTTTTTAGAATTTAGCCTTAAATAGCCATCATCCTGATTTGGATATTTTAAGATTTATTAATTACATGAAAAAAAAAATTAAGAAAAAAGACGAGTACAATATAAGAATAAAAAAAAGAATTTTAAGAGAAATCAAAGACTCTGAAAAAAACTTTATAACTACTTATAAAGAAATAAAGAAATATTTTAAAATTTTTAATAAATCATTATTTAAGAATAAGCTTAATCCTTTTAATGACATTAAAATTAAAAGAATAATTAAGGGTTCCGGCCAATGTGTTGAATATTTATCTTATAGAAAAGGCACTACTTTTTTTGTTCTTGAAATGATGCCAAAATATAAAAATAAGTTAGAATTTTTAAATACTCTTGCTCATGAAATGGTACATTTATGGCAGCAAACAGTTATGTATGACACGGGAAATCATAATAAGTTGTTTTGGAGTTTTAGAACTAGATTTAAAAAATTAAATTTACGTTTAAGTTATTAGTCTATAATAGAAATATTTAATGGGTATTCTATTAAATATTATTTTAGCAATCAGTGTAACCCTAGACTCTTTTATTGTCGGAAAAAGTGTAGATAAAAAAATCAAATTCACTTTAATAAGTATTTCCTTTGCGCATGTAACTTTATTTTTTATTGGAGTTAAAATTGGAGATCAAATAGGTCCTTTTGTCAGTAGTTTTGATCATTGGATAAGTTTTATTGTGTTTTTATTTTTGGCATTAAGTTCATATAAAGATTTGATAAGTGAAGAGCCTGTTTTTAAATTAGACAATACTTTAAAAATTCTTTTAACAACGTTTGCTTTATCAATAGATGCATTTGCAGTTGGTGCATCATCTCAACATGAAATTCAATATCTAGAATTAGTTATTGTTATAATTGCAGTATCAGCACCTATATTTTGCTATTTAGGGTATAAATTAAAAAATGAGATGATTAAACATTCTCACAAACTGCTTTATTTTAGTGAAGGTACATTTTTTTTAATAATTGGAAGCTATATCTTGTACTCACATATCTCTGGAGGATATTAAAAAATAATAACCTTATTTACCTGCTGAATTTACAACGAAATAAACTACTGCTTCAATCTCTTCTTTAGTTAAAATTTCATCTTCACCAAAAGCTGGCATTACTCCAAGTCCATTAGTAACGATATCTGTAACTGATTCAGTTGTTACTGCTACGGTATCTAAATTTGGCCCAACATTTCCTTCTGAGCCCGCAGCCTTTAAAACATGACATGCTGCACATACTGCTGTTTCATTAAAAATTTCAAGACCTTTAGTCATTTTTGCTTCATCAGCAATAAGATATGAAATATTTAAAAAAAATATACCTGTAGCAGCTAAAATAAGTCTTAACAATTTCATTAACTGAAGCTTACTTAAACAGATCTTATTACACTATTGTAATATTGACACTGTGGTCTTTCCAACCATTATGAGCGTAGCCTCTTCTGTTTTCCATTCTAAGCTCTGGTTGCTTATCTTTTCCATTAGAAGCTAAACTTGCAATGTTGTAAGTCCCTGCAGACAATGTTGTTTCAAGTACAAATTGTCTCCAAGCAAATTTTCCTAGATCTGGACCTATAAATTTTGCTTTTTGCCATTTGTTACCACCATCGACTGAAACCTTAACACTTTTTACTTTTCTAGTTCCACCAAAGGCCACACCAACAATCTGAACTTTACCTGCTTTTACAGTTCCAGTCTCATCAGTTGGTCTTGTAATCCAAGATTTTACTGGCATCTCCCAGCAAGTTGGGTACTCAGATCCTTTTTTACCAATTGGTGAAATTCTATAACTAGATTTCATAAATTTCACTTGAGATTCATCTGCTGTAAATGCAACTTTACCCAAATGTTTAACGTTATTAATTCCAAAATATCCCGGAGTGATCATTCTTAAAGGACCTCCATGTGAATTTGGTAGTGGCACACCATTCATATCCCATGCCAACAATGCATCTTCATAAACTTTTTTAGGCACTGATCTTTCAACCATTGCATCTTTAGCGGCTAATCCTGTAGGCTCATAATCAACACCAGCAGAAGTCATAAAGTTTGCTCCACTACTTATTCCGCCACATGCATCAACAAGTGTTTTCACTGGAATACCTGTCCACATAACACATGCTGCAGCTCCAGTTTGCCACTGTGATCCACTTGGACCATGTTCAAAAAAACCTCTACCATTGCCTGAACACTGAAGAACAGTTGCAATCGTAGTTGTTCCCATTGCTTTTAACTCAGCAAGAGTAAAGCTTTTTGGATTATTCACACCTTCAAAACTAACTTTCCAATTATTTTTGTCACCTATTTGAGCATCACTCATAGTAGGCATATTATTTCTGATATAAACATTGGCATTAGGTGTAATTAATCCTTCGCCAATAGCACTTCTGTGAGTTTCGATTCCTTTATCTGAGTGAACAATTAATGCATCTCTATTTTTCCAGTTTATGAAATCTGGAAGACCTTTGCTACCTTCTGTGTGGTTAGCATTTGCAAATGAAATTGGAACTACTGATGCAGTTGCTGCTAAACCAGCTACAGAAGCTGTTCCAGCTAAAAAATTTCTTCTATTTAAATTTGGTGTGTTTTTTGATTTTTTCATTTTTTTCTCCTTCAGAAATAATATTCATTATTTATAACTCAATTTAGCTATTTTTACAAATCACTATATGTGCCACACCACTTCTAGTTGTGCATAAGATGAAAATAAAATAAATAATGTTTATATATAAATAATTCCATTATAAGTTTAATTATAAATGAGCATGTTACAAGACAGTTTTGGCAGAAGATTTCCATACATTAGAATGTCAATTACTGATGTTTGTAATTTTAAATGTGGTTATTGTTTACCCAATGGTTATCAGGCAGATAAAAGTGATAATAGAACTTTTTTAAACATAAAAGAAATTGAAAGATTAACAAAAGCGTTATCTGAATTAGGTGTTTGCAAAATTAGATTAACTGGTGGAGAACCCACAGTTAGGAAAGATTTTTTTGATGTTTTAAAAGTAATCAAAAAGCATTCAGGAATAAAAAAAACTGTAATTACTACAAACGGCTACCACCTAGATCAAAAAGCTCAAAAAATTAAAGAAAGTGGATTAGACGGGATTAATATAAGTATCGACAGTTTAGATCGAGAAACCTTTAAGAACATAACTGGGCACGATCGATTACCAGAAATTCTAGAAGGGATAAAAAAATTACAAGAACTTAATTTTAAAAATATAAAAATTAATGCAGTTTTGCTCAAAGGAGTAAATGATAAAGAAGAAGACTTTGATAAATGGGCTGAATTTATAAAAACAAATGAAGTTGATTTTAGATATATAGAATTGATGCAAACAGGAGATAATTTGGATTACTTTAACAAATATCACGTACCTTCATCAAAGTTTGTTAATTATTTAAATGAGAGAAACTGGATTTTTCAAACATTTGGAAAAGATGCTGGTCCATCTAAAAATTATATCAACACAAATTACAAAGGTAAGTTTGGAGTTATAGCTCCTTACTCAAAAGATTTTTGTAAAAGCTGTAACCGTTTAAGAATAACGGCTAAAGGTGATTTAAGACTTTGTTTATTTGGTAATACTGGAATTAATATTCGACATTTAATGCAAAAGGATGATCAAACTGAAGAATTAAAAGATTTAATTTTAAAACAGCTTAACTTTAAAAAAGAGTCTCATTATTTAGAGCTTGGAGAAACAGGCTTAACTAAAAATTTATCTACTACTGGAGGATAATGACCAAGCCAAAAGTAGTTGAGCAAGAAAATCTTCAAGATTGGGCTAAAGAAATTTTTCAAAAAAATTCTTTTAATATGATTGATGTTTCTTCTAAGAAAGAAACATTTAGAAGAGCATTAGCATCTGGTAAAATTTATGTAGGTAAAGAAGTATTTGATCTTATAAAAAATAAACAAATGCCAAAAGGGGACCCAGTTACCTTAGCAGAGGTTGCAGCGGTTTTAGGTGTTAAAAAAACAAGTGAACTTATTCCTTTATGTCACCCATTGCCAATTGACCATACAGCAACAAAAATTATTCTAATCGATGAAGATTACTCACTTGAAGTTTATTGTGTGGTATCTGCAGTTGCAAAAACTGGAGTTGAAATGGAGGCAATAATGGGAGTGAATGCTGCATTAATAACTATTTATGATCTAAGTAAAATTGTTAACCCTCATCTTAAAATTGATAACGTAAAATTATTAATTAAAGAGGGTGGTAAAAGTGGATTGTGGACTAACCCTGACGGTCTTCCAAAGTTTTTAGAAAACATTTTCTAATTAATAATGGCGCTGAATTTAAGCTCTCAAAAAATAATTAAAGATTGGATTGATTATAATGGTCATATGAATGTAGCCTATTATTTGCTTATATTTGATCGATATGGTGCTGATAAATTGAATACTATTTTTAAGATGGGTGAAGAATCTGCAAAAACTACTGGTATGAGCACAATGATTGTTGAAAATAATATTGCTTACAGGCAAGAGCTTAAAGTTGATGAAGAAGTAGATATTAATCTAATCTACTTTAATCACGACAAAAAAAGACTTCACTATAAATTTGAGATGATCAACAAAGGAAACAATACACTGTCTGCAACTTTTGAAGCTTTAGCTCTGTATGTTAATTTAAAAAATAGAAAAGTGTCTGAAATTGAAAAAGAAAAAATATCAATAATGCAAAATTTTATTAAAGAAAATAAACACAATTTTAACGATGAAGATTTAAAATACTCATCAAAATTAAAATTATGAAAATTATATTAGAGCTATTTGGAGCAAGTAGAGATTTCAGTGAAAAAGGACATATAGATTTTGAAATTCCAAAACCTATATTAATCAAAGACTTTAGAAAGGTTATTACTGATTATTTAAATGATAAATTTAATGGCAATACTTCTTTTCTACAAATTGTAAAAAATTCTGCATTTTGTTCTGAAGAAAATGAAATAATTAGCGACAATTATAAGATCACAAAATCTCAAAAAATTAGTATTATTCCTCCAATTGGAGGCGGTTAATGCTACATACTAAAATTATAGATACCCAAAAAGAACAAATTAAAATTTCAGACGCAGAACAATTTATTGCCTCATCGAAATTTGGAGCAAATATATATTTTACAGGCACCGTTAGAAATCTTAACGATAATAAAGAAGTAACAGGAATTACCTATGATAGTCATGATGACATGGTTATTAAAAGTTTTGAGGAAATCTATAATGAAACTGAGCAAAAATTAAATATTCAAGATAAAGCAGTTTTTATTGAACATGTTAAAGGATATGTAAAGTTAGGTGAGATGAGCATAATTATTGCAGTTGCCTGCAAACATAGGGACCAAGCATATGTTTTATCTAGATATATTATTGAAGAAATAAAAAAAAGGACTCCAATTTGGAAAAAAGAACACTATATAAATGAAGATAGCCAGTGGTTAAAAGGCAATCCAATTAAAACTTAAAATGATTTTTAGACAACTATTTGATAAAATTTCAAGCACTTATACTTATCTAATTGCATCAGCTAAAGGACGTGAAGCTTTAATTATAGATCCAGTATTAGAAAATGTTGATCAATATATAAAACTATTAAATCAATTAGATTTAAAATTAGTTAAAGTCATTGATACGCATATACATGCAGATCATATTTCAGGAATTGCTGAACTTAGAGATAAAACAAATTGTGTAACCGTAATGGGAGATAAAACTCCTGCAGATGTTGTTGCAATGAGAGTGTCAGATGAAGAAAATATTAAGATTGATGGAATAGATCTAAAAGCAATTTACACTCCAGGACATACATCTGAAAGTTTTAGTTTTTTAATGGGTGATAGAGTTTTTACTGGAGATGCGTTGTTAATTAGAGGAACTGGCAGGACTGATTTTCAAAATGGTGATCCAAAAGACTCTTACAATTCAATATTTAATAAATTATTAAAGCTTCCTGAAGAAACTTTGGTTTATCCAGCTCATGATTATAAAGGTGAAACAGTAAGCACAATTTTTGAAGAAAAAAAATTTAATCCCAGATTACAAGTTAAATCTGTCGATGAATATGTTGAGATTATGAATAACTTAAATTTACCAGATCCAAAAATGATGGATGTGGCTGTTCCAAGCAACCTAAAACTTGGTATCGATTTTAATCGTCAAAAAGTAAATAATGGAATTGAACCTGAAGAATTTAATAGAATTAAAAAAGACCCAAATGCTATTTTGATAGATTTAAGAGAGCAAAATGAAATTGATAAAGAAGGGATGATTAAAAATAGCGAAATAGTGCCTTTTCCCTCCATGTATGAATATTTAGATAAAAATAAGGATAAATTAAAAGATAAAAGAATTCTTTTTTATTGTGCTCATGGTCATCGTTCAACTCTAGCTGTTCAAATATCTAAATCTTATAATTTTACCAACTGTTGTCATTTAATTGGTGGGTTAGAAAATTGGAAAAAAGAGGGTTTAGGTTTAAGCCAATGAATAAATATATAAAATTAGTTTCCGCCACATTTTTTATATTGTCTATAAATACAATAGGTTTTAGTCACAATCATTTTCCAATAACTACTGAGTCTAAATTGTTGATAGAGAGAGGAAAAATAGCTTATCAAAATAATTGTGTGTCATGTCATATGGTCGATTTATCGGGTGCAAAAGATTGGAAAGGTTTAGATGAGGATGGACATCGAAAAGCTCCGCCTTTAAATGGCACAGGGCATACTTGGCATCATGACGATAAAACTTTGCATGCAATAATAAAATATGGACTTGCAAAATTAGTAAAAAACTATGAAGGTAAAATGGTGGGTTTTGAAGACAATTTATCAGATAAAGATATCGATGGTGTTTTAGCCTATATAAAATCTTTTTGGCCAGAGGATAAATACGATTATCAAATAAGTTTGAATAAATAATTATGACAGCTACAACTTTTAATTGGACTTGTAATCATACTTGGAAAAGAAGTGCAATAAATACTGCATGGTGTTTATTAGGCTGTGCAATAGGAGACTTTGGAACAATTTTATTTTTTCAGATCACTCAAATTCCATGGCCAGTTTTAGCTATTATGATCTTAGCAATTATTAATGGTTTGATCACAAGTATTATTTTGGAAACTATCATTTTGATCAGACAAAATTTTAAATTTAAAGATGCTTTAAAAACTGCCTTAGGGATGAGTTTTATCTCAATGGTCAGTATGGAAATTGCAATGAATTTAACAGACTATCTTTTAACAGGTGGAGCCATGTTAACATGGTGGGCTGTGCCCATCATGTTAACAGTTGGATTTTTAACTCCATGGCCTTATAATTATTGGAGACTAAAAAAGTTTGGAATTGCTTGTCACTAATTAGATACTAGATTCTAACATCCATCTATTTTTTTCATGAGCAGTTATTCTTCCAATTGCTAAATCTGCTGTAGATTCATCGCCAGCTTTTTGAGCAACTTCGATAGCAATATTTAAATCATCAACAATTTTTTTTTGATCATTAGCTAGATCTTTAACCATTGAAACTGAGTCCTGATCTTCTATACCATCTTTAATTTCAGATAAAGATTGATAGGTAGAATAGTTTGCAGGTGCATTAGTTCCAAGGGCTCTTATTCGTTCTGCAATATCATCTATTGCAGTATTTAACTCATTGTATTGCTCACCAAAAAGATCATGTAACTGTTTAAAGTGGGGTCCTTTAACATTCCAATGATAATTTTGTGTTTTCAAAGACAAGATGTAGCTTGAGGCTAATACTTTCTTTAAACTTTCAGCTACTGGGTTGTTGCTCATATTTCTCCTTAATTAATTGTTATTGATTGTGCTGTTGCATTAATTACAGCAGCAATTCTGATTGAGGATTGAATACCAATTTTTTCAATACCTGCTTTTTCAATTTCATGGACATGTGCATCAATACACATTCCACATCCATTAATTGCTGATATTGCTAGCGAATAAAGCTCAAAATCAACTTTATCAATTCCAGGATTACCAATGACGTTCATTCTAAGTTTGGCTGGTAATTTTGAGTATTCTTTATCGCTGACTAAATGGATAAATCTATAATAAACATTATTCATACCCATTACAGCAGCAGCAGACTTAGCTGCTTTTAACTCATTTTCAGAAATATAATCTTTTGCAAGCTCTTTAACTGCAGAAACTATATTATCATTTTTAGTTGCATAAGCACTTGCTAAAGCAATACCCATAATTTGATTTAATTTTAATCCTGGAGCACCATCTTCTGATAAAATATTCCCTAAATTAATTTTAATATCTTTACCAAAGTCTCCAATACTATTTTTTACTTGTTCTATATTCATTTTATTTCCTTTCAAATATATATCTTATTTTTTTCCCAAACATATTCATGAACTGAAAACACAATCATTTGTATAACTGGTTCAATCAATCCAAATCCGATTGCTATCTTGATGTTGCCAGTTAGTGCATAAGCAACTAACATGGCAACAACGATGTGAAGCAATCCATACGTAGAGGTCTTAATTGCTAACCGCATTTTGTTTTTCATTTTTTGCAGTCACCACATTCACATCAATGGTTTCTTCACCTTTTTTCCAATTACATGGGCAAAGTTCATCTGTTTGTAATGCGTCTAAAACTCTAAGTACCTCTTTAGGGTTTCGACCTACATCAAGGTCATTGACCATTACAAATCTGATATTGTCCTCTGGATCCACTATATAAGTTGCTCTTTGTGAAACTCCTTCAGATTTATCTAGTATTCCAAGATCAGTTGATAATTGTCTCTTTAAGTCAGATACAAGAGGGAAAGGAAGTTCTTTTAGTTCCTTCTGTTCTCTTCTCCAAGCCCAATGTGCATGTTCACTATCAACGCTTACGCCTAAAATTTGAGTATCACGATCGCTAAAATCATTATTTAGTTCTCCAAATGCTGAAATTTCAGTAGGACATACAAATGTAAAATCTTTTGGATAAAAGAATATCACTTTCCATTTGCCCTTGTATGTATCGTTATCAATATTTATAAATACATTATCAATATTTATATCTTGTATCGGTTTTTCTGATACAGCTTTTAAATTAAAGTTCGGAAACTTACTACCTACGCCTAACATAACTATTCTCCTTTATTATTATTGTTATTTTTGTTTTTTGATTTACTAGAACATCCACAATCAATTTTAGCTTGATCAGGAGACAACCTTGTTTCTTGAGCCTCCATCAAACATCTTATTGTTGCTTCATCTAAATTGTTTTGTTTTGTAATCATGCTAGCTATATAGGTAATACCAATATATAAGTGAAATATATTGATTTTATAATTATTATAAGTAAAACTTATAGTTATGAATTTGAGAGATTTAAAATATCTATTAGCTTTAAAAGAACACAAGAATTTTAGCAAAGCAGCAAAAGCATCATTTGTTAGTCAACCAGCAATGAGTATGCAAATTAAGAAACTTGAGGAAGAACTTGGTGTTCAACTGATAGAAAGAGATAAAAAACAAATTTTGTTAACTGAGGTTGGAAGCAGAATTGCTCTTAAAGCTAAATCCCTAATTAATGAGGCAGATTTTATAAAAGAAATTGCAAAAACTTACCAAAACCCCTTTGCTGGAGAAATAAAAATTGGTGCTATTCCAACATTAGCACCTTATCTTTTTCCTAAGATTTTGCCCAATTTATCGAAGCAATTTAAAGAGTTAAAAGTTTTTTTGATTGAAGACAAAACTAATATTTTGTTAGATAAAATCGTCAATGGTCAAGTTGATTGTGGTTTTTTAGCACTACCAATAGACAATATTGATCTTAATAAAGAACTTATTTTTGAAGATAAATTTTATTTAGCAGTTCATAAAACTAATAAGCTCTTTAAAAAAAAAATTACGACACAATTTGATTTATTGGATCAAGATTTATTACTTCTAGAGGAAGGACACTGCTTAAGAAATCAAGCTTTAGCAGTTTGTAGTTTAAAAGGCATTAATGAAAACCAGGATTTTAGAGCGACAAGTTTAGAGACTTTAAGACAAATGATAGAAAATGGTAATGGCATTACCATTATGCCGGAAATTGCAATAAATAGAAAATCTAAAAACACAAGATACATTCCTTACGGTAAGCCACAACATTTTAGAAAAATTGTATTTGTTTATAGAAAAACCAGCGCAAGAGAAAAGTTATTCACAGAAATTAAAAAGATTAGTAAAAATACAAATTATTACTCTTAGAATTTAACTATAGATTTGGTAGATTGTATTCACATAAATGCAAAACATCTTTAAAAATAAATATCTTGATCAAAAAAAATTAGTTAAAGATCATTTTTATTATCTAGTGTCTAATTTCTCAGAGCTTAATCAAAAACAAATAGATAATTTATCAATAAACATTGTTAAAAATGCTCAAAGCTATAAAGCTGGTAGCCCGTTTAGTAAATTAATTCATGAATTCTCACTTACTAGCAATGAAGGTATTGTCTTAATGTGTTTAGCTGAAGCTCTTTTAAGAATACCTGATGCAAAAACTATTAATGACTTAATAGAGGATAAAATTCCAATAGGGGATTGGAAAAAATATATCAAAAACGATAAAGATTTATTTGTAAATATCTCTTCAATAGCTTTTTTATTAACAGGTAAAATTGTTGAAGAAAAAGTTGAGGAAAATAAAAATATTCTAGGCAAAGTTGTCAAAAATCTTTCAGGCCCAATTTTAAGAAACGCAATCAAGCAAGCAATAAATATTCTTGCTAAACAATTTGTTTTTGAAAGAGATATCAAAAAAGCCATTGACTTCAGCAACGAGAAAAAACATGACAAGTATACTTTTTCATTTGATATGCTGGGTGAAGCAGCAGTTACATATGAGGACTCTGATCGATACTACAAGCAATATGAACAAGCAATAATTGAAACAGGCAAAGGAAAGAACCCGCATAAAAAAAGTATTTCTATTAAACTATCATCCTTGCATCCAAGATATGAGAGAAATAAATTAGATTTATTAAAAAAAGAACTTTTTCCAAAGGCTTATAAACTTACTGAACTTGGAAGAGATAATAATGTTGATATTTGTTTTGATGCTGAAGAAGCAGATAGATTAAATCTATCTTTATTCATATTTAAGGAAATAATTGAAAGTAAATTAATTGACGAAAAGTACCAAGGTTTTGGATTTGCAGTTCAAGCTTATCAAAAAAGAGCTTTTTTTGTTTTAGACTGGCTTAAAAAATATTTAAACGAAGTTAATAAAAAAATTAATATAAGATTAGTTAAAGGAGCTTATTGGGATACAGAAATTAAAATTGCTCAAGAACAAGGATTCACGGATTACCCAGTATTTACTAAGAAATTTGCTACAGATATTTCATATTTAGCCTGTGCTCATAAACTTTATGAAAATGAAAATATTTTCTCACAGTTTGCGACCCACAATGCTCACAGTATCTCATATATTAAAACTCTTTTTAAAGATCGTGATTTTGAGTTTCAAAAATTACATGGCATGGGGGATGAAATATATTCATATCTTGAAAAAGATGATAATTTTAAATGTAGAGTATATGCGCCAGTAGGTGGTTATAAGGATTTACTACCTTATTTAGTAAGAAGATTGTTAGAAAATGGTGCGAACACTTCTTTTATTCATCAACTAAAAACAAAAGATTTTGATATTTTAAAATTAGTTCAGTCTCCACTTGCTAAAATAGATAAACTTGATGAGGACAAAATTAAAAAACCAATTGAAATTTATGGAGATCGAAAAAATTCAAAAGGTTTAGATTTAAGTGAAGAAGATGTGGTGGATAGTCTTAAATTCAATGGAAAATTTAAAGACATTAAAGCTTATTCATTAATTAATGGTGAAGATGTCAAATCAGATGAAGTAATTGATATTAAATCTCCTCATAGTTCCATAACTTTAGGAAAAAAGTACTTTGTTGATGAAAAGATATCTGAAGCTGCAATTGAAAGTTTAAAAGAATATTCTTCTAAATGGAAAAAATTTCCAATTGAAAAAAAAGTAGAGATTTTTTTAAAATTTGCAGATCTAATCGAAGAAAATACAAATGACATTATTGAGATTTGTGCAAAAGAGTCTGGTAAAAGTATCAAAAATTCAATTGCAGAAATCAGGGAAGCAGTTGATTTTTGCAGATACTATTCAAAAGAAGCTTTAAACTTATTTCAAACTCAAACATTAAAAGGTCCAACTGGAGAACTCAATCAATATAGAATGATAGGAAAAGGACTTTCATTTGTAATAAGTCCCTGGAATTTTCCAGTTGCAATTTTTGTAGGTCAAACAGTTGCAGCTCTTATTACGGGCAATGTAGTAATTACCAAACCTGCTGAACAATCGTCATTTGCAGCTTACTATATTATAAAACTTTTATTAAAAGCTGGTTTACCTAATAATGCAATAGCATTGTTATTAGGTGATGGAGCCTTAATTGGAAAAAAAGTTATTAATGACAAAAAACTTAAGAATGTTATTTTTACTGGCTCTTTAGAGACAGCAAAAATTATTCAATCCACCCTTCAACAAAAAGAAAATATCCCAACTTTTGTTGCAGAAACAGGCGGCTTAAATTGCATGATTGTGGACACTTCAGCTTTAACAGAGCATGTCGTAAAGGATGTGGTGAATTCAGGTTTTGATAGTGCGGGGCAAAGATGTTCTGCATGTAGAATATTGTGTGTTGAAGAAAATGTTTATGATCATACTAAGCATACTTTGATTGGAGCAATGAAAACTCAACAAGTCGGTAATCCAGAAGAATTATCAACAGATATTGGACCAGTAATTGATACTGAAGCATTTGAAAATATTAATAATCACATAAAAAAATTTGATAAAGTTTTTCAAATAGACATAAATTTAAATCAAGGCAATTTTGTTCCACCAACATTAATTGAAATTGAAAAACTATCAGATTTAAAAAATGAGGTATTTGGCCCGGTGGTTCACATGCTGAAGTATAAAGCTTCAAATTTAGATCAATTGATCGAAGATATTAATGATCTTGGGTTTGGATTAACTTTAGGCATACATAGTAGAATAGATAAAACCATTGATAGAATTGTAGAAAAAGCTGAAATTGGCAATATTTATATAAATAGAAACATGATCGGTGCAGTTGTAGGTGTTCAACCTTTTGGGGGTTATGAAAAATCAGGCACAGGACCAAAAGCAGGAGGTCCAGAGTACTTAAAAAGATTATGTCACGAACAAAGTATTTCTAATAATACTGCCTCAATGGGTGGTAATGCATCCTTGTTATCCGAAGTAGAGGATTAGATGAAAAATAAAAATCTAGTTCTTCTGACCATTTGTCAGGTATTTTCTTTTACAGCACCACCAATAACTGTTTTTATAAGTGGTATTGTTGGATTAAAAATATCACCAATAGCATCTCTTGCAACGTTACCAACATCTCTTTCAATTGTTGGAACTGCAGTATTTACAATCTTTGCAGCGAAAATAATGAGTAAGATTGGAAGAAAAAAAGGATTTATTTTATCATCATCATATACAAGTTTAGCAGCTTTACTTGGAGCTTATTCAATTTATTCAGAAAACTTTATATTGTTTTGTTTTTCATGTTTTTTAATTGGAACAGGAATAGCATTTACTCACCAATATAGATTTGCTGCAGCAGAAACGGTTGAAAAAAATGATAGTTCAAGAGCGATTTCAATTTTGCTTCTTGCAACAATTTTATCTGCTTTAATTGGTCCAAATGTTGCAAATTTTTCAAAAGATA
>Ga0222714_10003085_pt1 | contig 17207 bp, 17 predicted proteins | sample C33_3DmetaG_FD_165048 | JGI IMG/M metagenome (GOLD analysis project Ga0222714, IMG submission 165048) | Estuarine water microbial communities from San Francisco Bay, California, United States - C33_3D | ecosystem: Environmental > Aquatic > Marine > Unclassified | place: USA: California...
CTGTACGACGTTTGTTCAACGGTGGAGGCGTAGACACCCAGTGAGGCATCCGCGTATTTCTGGGGGCGATTCGCCCGACACGGTTCGGCAGTATCTCAACGAGATTGGCCAAGTGCCGCTCCTCACCTCGGCCGACGAAAAAGTCTTGGGTAAAGCAGTAAAAGACGGCCAAGCGGCCAAGTTGCGGCTCGAGGCCGGCAAGGGCAAGCTCACGGCTGCAGACCGCAAGCGCCTACGCGATGAAATTAAAGACGCCGAGAAAGCCAAAGACCGCATGGTGCGTGCCAACCTGCGACTCGTGGTGTCGATTGCGCGCAGGTATGACCGCAAGGAACTTCATTTGTCGGATCTCATCCAAGAAGGAAACATCGGGCTGATGCATGCCGTGGATAAGTACGACTACGAAAAAGGTTTCAAGTTTTCCACCTATGCCACCTGGTGGATTCGCCAGTCGATGACCCGAGCCATGGCCGACCAGGGTCGCAACATTCGTATTCCCGGGCACATGATGGAAGTTGTTAACCGGGTGCAGCGCTCAGAGCGCGAACTCACCGCCGAACTGAAACGTGACCCAACACCCGAAGAAGTTGCTGAGCGGTGCGATATCACTGTTGAAAAATTGTTTGAGATTCAGCAACTCACGCTTTCCACGGCCAGCCTCGACGCCCCGATTGGGGTCAACGTTGACGACCTAACGGTTGGCGAAACCTTGGCGAGCCCGGATGCTGCCGACCCGCTCAACGAAACCGTGCAGCGTGAACTGGTGAATCAGATCGAGAAATCACTCGATGGCCTGCCCGAGCGCGAGCGTCGCATCATGTCGATGCGATTCGGCTTGGGCGAATTCATCGGCAAGCAGCACACTTTGGAAGAAGTCGCCGAAAAAGAAGACATCACCCGCGAGCGAGTGCGTCAAATCGAGCAAAAGACGCTGGCTCGCATGCGCCACCCACACAACAACAGCGGGCTGCGTTCATTCGTAGAAGACGAGTAGCCTGACGAAGCCTTTCCGGGGTAGCTCAGTTGGCAGAGCAACGGACTGTTAATCCGTTTGTCGTGGGTTCGAGCCCCACCCCCGGAGCCATAATTTCCACCGGGGCCAGTAGCTCAGTGGTCAGAGCAGGGGACTCATAATCCCTTGGTCGTAGGTTCGATCCCTACCTGGCCCACTTGTTGCCCTGTGGCCTGAGTGGCTCGGCTTGCTCGGCTCGAGTAGCTCGGCTCGTCGCCGAGCGCAACGTTCAGCTTGACTTTTTGAATTCTTTGACAACCTCAGATGCCTCGGCAAAGCCCTGGGCCGCCAGTGCCTGGGCGATATCGGTCTTAACGGCTTGCACCACTCGGTGAGTGCCGTTGCAGTTCTTTTCTGGATCAGTCGTGTAACCACATCCGCATGCGCCCATGGTGAAACCTCTTTCGTTTGAAGCTGAAACATGACCTTATCAGTATCTGTTATTACTGTTGTGCCACAGATGAGGTAACCTTCGTTTAGTCACAATAATTGCGCCAAGGAGGCACCGATGTCCAACGAACGCGATCAAGTACTCACTGCTTGCCAAGCGCTTGGTGCGCACGGGCTCGGTGGGGTGATTGGGGGTCACGTCTCTGTGCGTGTTCCAGGCAAACAGGAGTATTGGACCAATGTGCTTGACAAGTGCTTCGAAGAGATTGAACTTGAAGATGTTGTCAAACTTGATTTCGACGGAAATCAACTTGCAGGAGACCGAAAAATCAGTCCCGGGATCGGCTTCCACCATGGCATCTACAAGCACAGACGAGATGTCCACTCGGTCGTACATACACACGGATTTTGGGTCACGGCCCAATCTGCTTTTGCGCGTGAGCCGAAAATGTGGCACAACTTGTGCACTTATTTTTGGGAAAAGACTGCGATTGCACCGGACGACACGATCGAAGCAATTGCACCCGCACTGCGCCAGACCGATGTGGCCATCATCATTCCATGGCACGGTGCAATCACGGTTGGGTCTGATGTGGGCGAAGCAGTTGCTTTGCACGCAACATTTGCCTACGCCGCGCAGCTCGACGTAACTTTGTCGGCGACTCAAGCCGAACCGATGCCGGTGGCCCAATGCGCACATGTTCGGGCCCTCATTGAGCAAGCCGATTACCTGACGCTGACATGGGAGCTCATGAAGCGCAAAGTGGAGCGCCAGCACCGCGGAGCCCTCGTTTAGCCCATCCCACTGGGGTATATGGGGGCGTTTCGCCCCTCGATTGTGTTATTCTTCGATTCAACTACAAACGCGTGCGACACCCGTTGCACGAGAGGGAGAAATACACAATGAGAAAGCACAAAGGACTTAAGTCCGCTGCGCTCGCTCTTGCCGCATTTGCGCTGATCGCCAGCGCCTGTGGCAGCGACGACGCAGCAGAAGAAGTCACCGAAGAGGCAACCGAAGAAGCAGCCGACCTTTGCGAGGGCACCGACTTGAGACTCGGTTTGGCCTTTGATACAGGTGGTCGTGGTGACGGAACCTTCAACGACTCCGCCGCACGCGGATCTGACCAGGCTTCCACCGAACTCTGCTACCAAGTGCAAGAACTTGAAGCAACATCCGACGACGACCGCAAGCCAAACCTCGAGGCACTCTCGGGCGCAGGCAACAACCCGGTCATTGTGGTGGGCTTCGCATTCGGTGGTGTGATTGAAGAAATCGCCGCTGCTAACCCAGACACGGTGTACGGATGGGTCGACGGATACCTCGACCTGCCAAACGTGAAGACGCTCACCTTCGCCGAGCATGAGGGTTCATTCCTCGTCGGTGCAGCTGCTGCGTTGAAGAGCGCAACTGGCACCATCGGCTTCATTGGTGGTCAAGAAATTGACTTGATCAAGAAGTTCGAAGCCGGTTACATCGCTGGTGCAAAAGCCATTAACCCAGACATCGTCGTGAAGTCGCAGTACCTCGGTGCTGCCGGCGACAACGCTGCATGGGGTTCACCAGACAAGGCGAAAGAAATCGCCCTTGCTTGGTATAAAGATGGCGCAGACATCGTCTACACCGCAGCCGGTGGCTCGGGTCGTGGCACGATCGAAGCAGCAGTTGAAGCTGGTGAAGGCAAGTGGGCAATCGGCGTTGACTCAGACGAGTACTTCGTTGACACCGACGAGCAGAAGGCACATCGCCTCACCTCCATGCTTAAGCGCGTCGATAACGCCGTGTTCCAGACCGCAGAAGCCGTCAAGAACGGTGACCTCAGCGGTGGCTTCAAGACGTTCGACCTCAGCACTGACGGTGTTGGCTACGCAACCTCGGGTGGTTACCTCGACGATGTCGTGGATCAGCTCGAAGAGTTGAAGGCCAAGGTCATCAGCGGCGAAATCGTCGTACCAACCCAGCCATAAGCAATAACGCAACCCATCGCGCGGCGTAAGTCGCACAATGGTCGATTGGGGCCCGGGCGCAAGCCCGGGCCTCGGTCGTTATGGCAGTATTTAGCGATGCCTGAGCAGCGCGCAGATACACCTGCTGTTGAATTGCGCAACATCAGTAAGGGCTTCCCTGGTGTAATCGCCAACCGCGATATCTCGATGAGTGTTGAGCGTGGCACGATTCACGCCATTGTTGGCGAAAACGGTGCCGGCAAATCCACCTTGATGAAGACTCTCTACGGGTTGCATCGGCCCGACTCGGGAACCGTCGCAGTGCACGGTCAAGTTGTTGACTTTCGTTCGCCTAGTGACGCCATCGAGGCTGGCATCGGTATGGTGCATCAGCATTTCATGCTCGCTGACAACCTCACGGTGTTGGAGAACATCATTCTCGGTGCCGAACCGGCAAAGGCAGGCGTGATCAATGCGCGAGAAGCAGGTCGCAAAATTGCTGAGCTGGCTAAGTCGCTCGGTGTGGAGATCGACGTCAACAGCCCAGTTGCCGAACTTGGAGTGGGGCAGCGTCAACGCGTAGAGATTTTGAAGGTGTTGTATCGCGGCGCAAAGACGCTGATTCTCGACGAGCCCACTGCTGTGTTGGTGCCGCAAGAAGTTGATGAATTGTTTGACAACCTGCGGCGCCTCGTTGCTGCAGGCACCACCGTGCTCTTTATTAGTCACAAACTGGACGAAGTGCTCGCCATAAGCAATCGCGTCACCGTGATTCGCCAGGGCACCACGGTGGGCACCGTGACGCCTGCCGAAGTCACCCGGCGGCAACTTGCTGAAATGATGGTGGGTTCCGACTTGCCGCAGCCCGCACCGCGAACCACACAGGTGCGTGAGCAGGTGCGACTTGAGGTGAAGAACCTGACAGTTGCTCGCGTTGGGCAGCGGGATTCGGTGCACGACGTATCGCTTGCCGTGCGCTCGGGGGAGATCCTGGGTGTGGCAGGCGTGGAAGGCAACGGCCAGTTCGAACTCTGTTCGGCATTACTCGGGCGCGAGCACAGCACGGGCACAGTAGCGATTGATGGCAACGACGTGTCCCACGCTTCGGTGCGCGAGCGAATGAATGCAGGGCTTGCCTATGTGCCGTTCGACCGCCAGCGAGAAGGGCTCATGCTTACTTCGTCACTGTGGGAGAATAACTTGCTCGGGCAAGAAGAGAAGTTCACCAAGTTTGGTTTTGTCAATGTGGGTGCAGCACGCGCTGCGTGTCGCGCAGTCATCAAGCGATTTGGCGTGCTCACACCAAGCGAAGAAGTGCCGGCTTTTGCGCTCTCTGGCGGCAACCAGCAGAAGTTGGTGGTCGGACGCACGATGTCAATGAATCCGGCAGTGCTTCTGGCTGCGCACCCCACCCGCGGCATCGATGTCGGCGCTCAGGCCGCGGTGTGGGAAGAGGTTCGCCAAGCGCGCGACGCAGGGCTCGCCGTGTTGCTGGTGTCGGCTGACCTTGATGAACTGCTCGGGCTTTCTGATCGCGTCATCGTGATGTTCGAAGGCGCGATTGTTGCCGAACTGCTGCCGCGCGAGGCGACCCCCGAATTGCTGGGCACCTACATGACCGGGGCGAAGGTGGGTTCGTGATGGCCAAAAATCGAAACGTGATCGATGCTCTGCCACGACCAGTGGTCACCTTGCTCAGTTCGTTGGTGGCGATTCTGCTGGCACTCGGAATCTGCGGCTTGCTGCTGTTGGTCACCGGCAAAGACCCAATTGCTGCCTATCGCACCATTCTGGAAACTGGTTTGACTGGCAACAAATTGTTGGAGATGCTGAAGCGCAGCACGCCACTGATGCTCAGCGCGAGTGCCGTGGCAATTGGATTTAAAATGAATCTGTTCAACATTGGTGTTGAGGGCCAGTATTTGTTCGCTGCGCTTATCGCAGCCGAGTTCGCTTCACGCATTTCTGCGCCACCTGTGCTGCACGTGTTGCTCACGCTCATGGTGGCATCGGCGGCCGGCGCATTTTGGGCCAGCATCGCGGCCATGTTGAAGGTCACTCGTGGCATCAACGAAGTGATTTCCACGATCATGCTTAACTTCATCTCGCTGTCGGTCATGCAGTGGTTGTTTGACAACTACATGCGCGACGACTCTGACGGCGGGCTGCGTGTAACCACCACCAAAATTGCGCCGTCTGGCCAGGTGCCCGACATCGTTGATGGTCGACTCAATGGCGTTTGGCTCGTGGCGCTCTTTGTGGTGTTTTGTTACTGGCTTATCGTATTTCGCAGCAAGTTCGGGTTCCGATTGCGATCCAGTGGTCTCAACTCATCGGCTGCACAAACTTCGGGTATTGCTGCCAACCGCATGATTGTGGTGGCGATGCTGCTCTCGGGTGCCATCGCTGGGCTGGTGGCCATGCAAAGTGTGGTGGGTGAGGAGTACGCGTACGGCCCGCAAGCCACACCAACCGGCTTTGGTTTTGCCGGCATCGCCGTGGCGCTCCTTGGGCGCAATCACCCGGTGGGCATCGTGGCGGCCGCAATGCTGTTTGGGTTCCTTGATTCCACTTCGGCGGTGTTGCAGTTGTCGGGTATTCCGAACTCGATTGTGAAGGTGATTCAAGCCGTCGTCGTGCTTACCGTGGTGATTGTTAACGAAGCCACCGCTCGTTACATGAACCGACGCACGGCCGAGCAAACTGCAGCAGCGCTGCGGGCCGACAAGGTGGGCGCATGAAGCTGTCAAGGCGCGCACGTTTGTTGGTGTTGTTCGCGGTTCCAATCGCGTTGATGTCAATCGTTCGGCTGTGGTCGGGAGAAGATGCGCTGACCTCATCAGACACGATTGGTGCTTCGCTGCGATTGTCCGTGCCAATTTTGCTGGCCGGCTTGGCGGGTTTGTGGGCCGAGCGCAGCGGTGTGTTGAACATCGGTATTGAGGGCATGATGATTTTTGGAACCTGGTTTGGTGGCTGGGGTGCATGGCAGTTCGGCCCGTGGGTGGGGCTCGCATTCGCTGTGTTGGGCGGGATGCTCGGCGGTTTGATTCACGCGATTGCCACAGTGCGATTCAATGTTGATCAGATCATCTCTGGTGTGGTGTTGAACTTGCTTGCATTCTTTGGTGTTCGCTACATGAGCGACCTGGCCTTTGTGGGGCAACCAGGTGGCGGTGTGAGCCAATCACCGCCGCAGACCTCGGCAATCCCGCGCTTTGATGTGCCGTTCATTTCGGGCGGTGAGTTGTTTGGCTGGAAGTCGCCAAACATCCTGCTCAGCCTCGAAGACAGTGGTTGGTTTTTCATCGGAGATCTGGCAGGAATTCTCTATGGGCTCACCAACAACTTGTCGTGGGGCACGGTGATTGGTGTGGCAGCAGTGCCGGCAACATTCTGGATCTTGTGGCGAACTCGCCTTGGTCTGCGTTTGCGCTCGTCGGGCGAGTCGCCCACAGCTGCAGAAACTCTGGGCGTTGATGTCATTCGTTTGCGTTACGTCGGCCTGTTGGTGAGCGGCGGCTTGGCGGGTTATGCGGGTGGAATTTTGGCGATCGTTGCTTCGTCGTATTACCGCCAGGGCCAAACCGCTGGGCGTGGCTATATCGGCCTTGCCACAATGATCTTTGGTAACTGGCGTCCGATGGGAGTGCTCGGTGGCGCCTCGTTGTTTGGTTACACCGAGGGTGTGAAGTTGGTGGCCAACGACGCCATCTCGACACTGTTTTTGTTCGTGGCGCTAGCAGCAGTGTTGCTGGCAGTAATGGCGGTGGTGAATCGCACGACCACCCGCGGAATCGTCGCAGTGTTCGTGTCAGTGATTGCTGCATATGCCTACTTGGCGATTGAAGATGTGCCGCAGTCACTCACCCAGTCGTTGCCTTATCTGGCAACTCTGATTGTGTTGGCGACAGCAAGTCAGCGGTTGCGACCACCGGCCATGGCGGGTGTCCCGTATCGACGCGGAGAATCACATTGAGCACTCAGCACAACTCGCAAGAGGGCAGCGCAGCCAAGGAGACACCGCATTTTGCGTTTCGCGACAAGCGCGTGGTAGTCACTGGTGCTGCGTCGGGTATCGGTCGGCGTGTGGCCGAGCTGTTGCTTGAGGCTGGTGCAAAAGTAATTGCGCTAGATCGCAATGCCGTTGATGTGCGAGTCGATCAGTTTGTAACTGTTGATTTCACCAACCCAGCGTCAATCGAGGCTGCCGCCAAGGCAATCGTCGGCGAAGTGGACGTGTTGTTGAACATTGCCGGAGTGCCTGGCACCGTGGCGGCCGAAACCACGATGCGCGTCAACGTGTTGGGGTTGCGAATGCTCACCGAGTTGTTGGTGTCGCGCATTAATCGTGGGGGCGCCATCACCAACGTGGCGTCGATTGCCGGTGCCCAGTGGCAAGCACATCTCGACGAAGTGCAGCGACTGCTTGCCACACCCGACTACGACAGCGGTGTGGCGTGGGTGGGTGACCACCCGATGGATGGCAAACGGGCCTACGACTTTTCGAAAGAGTGTGTTGTGGTGCTCACCAAACAGCACGGCAAGTTTTTGCGTGAGCACGGCGTGCGAGTCAACTCGGTGAGCCCGGGGCCCGTGCACACCCCAATTTTGAAAGATTTCCGCGAATCGGTCGGGCCCATTTTGGATCTGGTCACTCGCGAAACCGGTCGTGATGCCACCGCCGACGACATTGCGCGAGTGCTGCTCTTTGTATCCGACCCCGTATTGCAATGGCTGAATGCCACCGACGTGCAAGTGGACGGTGGCTTCATGAGTGGTCTCGTGGGCGGATGGGTGAATCTTGGCGCCTAGTCGACACGGCGAGTGGCTCGTAGCCTTGCTGGGGTGACAAATACATCGCACCCTTGGTATGCAGCACGCACGAGCGTGGAACAAGTAGAAGAAGGTCGTGAACTTGCCCCGCGTTTTGACGCTGATGGGCTGATTCCGGTGGTGACTACTGATCATGAAACAGGCGAAGTCTTGATGGTGGCCAACATGAATGCCGAAGCGTTCGCCAAAACCATCGAACTAGGCGAAGCCGTGTATTACAGCCGCAGCCGCAAACAGTTGTGGCACAAAGGTGCCACGAGTGGTTTGGTGCAAAAGGTGCGTGAGATTTTGGTGGATGACGACCAAGACGCCGTGTGGTTACGGGTCGATGTGCAGGGTGGGGCGAGCTGCCACGTGGGATATCGCTCATGCTTTTATCGCAGCGTGCCGATTGCGCCAGCGACGCAAGGCCCACTCGACATGAAGTTCACCATTACCGAAAAAGTGTTTGACCCGCAGGTCGTTTACGGCAACGCGCCGAACCCCACGAAGCTCTAGACGCTTTGTATTGAGCGCGCTACGCGGCTTCGTCTGTGAATCGCTACGCGCTTCTCGGCCTGAATGCGGCGAGCCCGCCGCCCACTTCTAACTTGGCGCCACCGATGAGATCGACGCAATAAGGAATCGCCGGAAGCACTGCGGTGAGGCAGTCGGCGATTGCCGATGGCTTGCCTGGCAGGTTCACGATGAGTGAAGCACCACGAATGCCAGCAGTTTGCCGCGACAAAATTGCCGTCGGCACCACTTGCAGCGACACCGCCCGCATGAGTTCACCAAAACCAGGCATCATCTTGCTGCACACCTGCTCGGTGGCTTCGGGGGTTACGTCGCGTGGTGCGGGGCCCGTGCCACCCGTGGTGACAATCAGGCTGCAGTGCTCAACGTCGGCCAATTCGCACAGCGTGCGCGCAATGGTGTCGACGTCGTCGCTAATCAGACGAGCAACTGGCTGCCACTCACTCGTGAGGTGGGCAGTGAGAAATTCGTGAATTGCCGGGCCACCTTTGTCTTCGTACGCACCTGCTGCGGCACGATCGCTCACGGTCACAATGCCAATGCGCGCTAAAGGCGGGGTGGGTGGTGGCGGCATGGCTAACAGTGTTGCAGGCGAGAGCGCAATAGTTGTTGTTGGTTAGAAGGTCTCTTTGGGATGTGTCGGTGAACTATCGAGCCGAACAAGCTTCTTTGCAGCGTGGCGCATCTGTCGCACACCATAGCGGGCCCCAGTACGCCGCTGCGCTTCGCGGGCCACGCTCACCCCGCGTTCGAAGGTCCGGCGGTATTGCCCAAGTAGGCGAGCCTCCATCTCGTTTAACAAAAGTGGTTCCACGGTGGGCGACCAGTCACGGCGGGCAAAGTCAAACGTCTCGTAGTCAACCGCATACGTCGCCATGATTCGGTTGGCGGTGTCAATGTCGCACACGCGGTCCACTCGCATACCCAGACCTTCGTTGAGCCGCTGTGGTGCAATGGTCTTACCTGAACGAACAGTGAGCAATTGGGCAAGCGTGTTGAGCTCGCCAGGCTGATCCACGCGCGTGTTGGTGGTGTAGTTGATGAGATCAGGACGCGTCAATGCTGCCTGCGGCAAAAAGTGGTGGTCAGTCATGAAGACTTCGGCATTTTCACCGAGCACTTTGGCAAAATGTGAAAAAGAAGCCGCCAGATCAAGCTGTCCGTCGGTGTGCACATCGTGGGCTAAATCGGCAAGTCTCGTGGTGCGGCGGTGAGCACGCATGAGAATGCGATTTTCCCAGGCAGAGTAGGCGCGTGATACTGGGTCGCGCAGGCTCGTGACACGCAACCAGTCTGAAGAATTGAGCATCTGACGCTGCTTGCGAGTCGAGAAGTTGGCGAGAGTGCGCAACCCATTGACTTGCGGGTGATGAATGGTCTGGGCATGCGACACGTGCATGACGGCCAGTTTGTTGGCTACGTCAGGATTGTGCGTGCCCTCAGCGGTGGCCAACATCAGCTTGATGGTGGTGCATGCTGCTTTGGGCGTTGGGGTGTAGAGCACCTGCAATCGAGGAGCCACCAAAACTAGTGATGCGATGGATTGAAGTGCGTCGTTGTTTTTGTTGTGTCTCACCAATGAATTCCGCGGGGCGTGTTGTACATACGTCCCAAAGTAATTCTTCGGAGGAATGCTTTACGAATTTGACGGATGCCATAACGCGCTGACATCTTGGCTTGTGCGGCTCGTGACACACTTGTGACACGCTCAACTGACTGTCGCACCAACGTGACGAGTTGTGTTTCAGACGCGCTCAAGATGTAGGGCTCGACCTCTGTGGCAAATTCGCGTCGCTCAAAACCGAATATGTCGTAGTCGCTTTGATACACGGCCATCAGGCGCTGGGCAGTTGCCGCATCACAGGCACGATTAAGTGGCACGCCGATGCTTTCGTTATGACGACGCGGTTGGATATCTTTACCTGAGCGCTCGCGAAACAGTTCAGCGATGCTGTCAACACCACCGGGTTGGTCAACGCGCACGAGCATGTCAAAATTTACGAAGTCGGGGCGAAGCACCCGCGACTGCGGCACGAAGTGCGCGTCGCGCATGAAGGCCTCTTGATCCTCGGTAAGCGCTTGGGAGTAGGTGGCAAAACTCGCGGTCATATTGATGCAACCGTCTTCAATTACGTCGGGTGACAACTCGAAGCCTCGATCGGTGCGCCCCGGGGCACGCATGAAGATGCGGTTTTCCCAGGCTGAATAGGCACGGGCAATCGGGTCGCGCAGTGCAGCAACACGAGTCCACTCGGGTGATTGAAGCATGGCTCGGGCTTCCTCGGGCGGCAACTCGGTGAGTTTTTGCATCCCACTCACATGTCGATTGTGAATCGTCTGGCTGTAATGGGAGTTTGCTGCGAGCAATCGGGGAATCGCCTCGAGATGGAGCGACCCCTCGGCTTCAGCCAGCATCCACTTGATGGTGGTGCAGGCCACCTTGGTGGTGGGGAAATATAAAATCTTCAGATTTGGTGCCACCAATGCAGACCTCGCGATCACGTTGAGGGGCGGCATGGCACCGAGTGGGGTATGGGCGGACATGATCAGTTATTCGTCCAGAATCCGGTAATCGCGGTAGGCACGCCCGCCACTGGCGCGGCGCATCACTGCTTTGCGAATCCGGCCCAAGCCATAGCGGGCGCCGGCCTGTTTGGTTGACGCTTGCGACACGCTGAGCAAGCGTTCCATCACTCCGCGCAGCTGGTACACAAGTTGTGTTTCAGCGCTTGACAGCAAGTAGGGCTCGACGCTTGGTGCATAGTCCCGCTTTGCGAACCCGAATGCTTCGTAATCCATGAAGTACGTCGCCATGAGTCGGTTGGCGGTGTGCACGTCGCACAGCTTGGCGAGGTCGACTTTCATTCCTTCGTTCAGGCGCGATGCCGTGATGGTCTTGCCCGAACGCTCGCTGATCAGGGTTGATAGACGATCCATGTCGCCTTTTTTGTCGACCTGAATCAGCATGTCGTAGTTGATTACGTCAGTACGCACGATGTGGGCCTGGGGAAGAAAGTGCTGGTCGATGGTGAAGGCATCGGTGTGCTCGCCGAGCATTTGGGCAAAGAGCGCGAAGCTGGCGGCCATGTCCACTCGTCCATCTACCAATACGTCACGTGCCAACTCGATCGCCTGAGCTGTTTCGCCTGGAGCGCGGCGAAAAATGCGATTCTCCCAGGCTGAGTACGAGCGCGCAACCGGGTCGCGCAAAGCGGCAACGCGCACCCAGTCGGCGGAGCGAAAGATGTTGTTGATCTCGCGTTGTGGCAGGTCAACCAATCGCGTGAGCCCATTGATGACCGAATCATGGATGGTTTGCGGGCGTGACACGCTCGGGTTGGTGATTTGGTCGATGAGGTCAGCGCGGTGAGAACCCTGTGCTGTGGCCAGCATCAACTTGATGGTGCTACACGCCACTTTGGGCGTGGGGGTGTACATGATCTTCAAACTTGGGGCAACGAGGGTCAGCCCACCAATGGCTAGCAACGAAGTATCGGAGGGAAAAGGATTCATCGGTCAGGTGCCGAGTGCACCAAGCACCCCGAGTTGTCGAAGATGGTCGATGATGCGGCTCACTGATTCTGTCACGCTCTCGCCATCGCGAGCGATCACCAGGTCGGCGGCAACCGGTGCCTCGTATGGCGCATCGACGCCACTCACCCCGCGCATTTCGCCCGACCGAACTTTGGCATAGAGGCCCTTAGTGTCGCGCCGCTCGCACTCAGCCAGCGAAGTAGCAACATGGATTTCGACGAAGTCGAGCCCGCTGCCCGCATGAGCCACCCGCACGCGGGCACGATCGGCAGCAAACGGGCTGATGATCGGCACAATCGCCACGATGCCGGTGTCGGCAAATAATTGCGCCACTTCACCCACGCGACGCACGTTTTCGCTGCGATCAGCATCAGAAAAACCCAGGTTGGCGTTGAGGCCGTGGCGCAAGTTGTCGGCATCAAGCACATACGCCAGCACCGAAGCCTCGAGCAGTTCACGCGCAACGGCGTCGGCAATGGTGGATTTACCCGAGCCAGACAAGCCCGTCAGCCACAGGGTGGCTCCGTGCAATCGGTGGTGACGCCAGCGTTGGTCGCGCGCCACTGCGGGCTCGTGCCATACGGGTTGGTTGGCGTTGTTCATGTGCGCGGCGACAGCAGCATGCCGGCGGCGCAGGTTTGGCCGCTGTGTTCGTCAACGAGGATGAACGAGCCGGTAGCCCGGTTGGCGTGATAGTCGTCGTAGAACAACGGGGCAGTGGTATGCAATTCCACTCGCCCAATTTCGTTGAGCGACAGGTTCTGCACATCGGCTTCGCGATGCAGAGTGGAGATATTTAGGCGGTACAACACTTTGGTAACTTTCGCCCGCGCCAACTTGGTGGTGTGTTTGATGGTGTAGATACGATCGGGCTTCAGTGGGGCTGCGTCATCCATCCAGCACAACATGGCTTCGAGCGACTGCGATTGCCGTGGTCGATTGTTGGGCCGACAAATCATGTCGCCACGGGCGATGGACAAGTCATCAGCCAAGAGCAAGGTTGCTGCGTCGCCAGGTTGGGCCTGGGTCAACGGGCCATTTGGGGAGTCAATACCAGTGATCGTGGTGGTCAGACCCGACGGCAGCACCATTACATCGTCGCCAACACGAAACACTCCACCGGCCACACGGCCCGCATAACCGCGATAGTCGTGGTGCTCGGCACGCTGCGGGCGAATCACATACTGCACGGGGAGGCGAGCGTCGACGCGGTTGTCATCGCTGGCGGTGTAGACGTTTTCCAGGTGATGCAACAAGGTGGGGCCTTCAAACCATGTGAGGTTGGGTGAGCGGCTCACCACGTTGTCACCTTGGAGCGCGCTGATCGGCAAAAACGTGACATCACGCAAAGAAAGTCGCGAGGCGAACTCTTCGAACTCGTTACGAATGCGATGAAACACCTCGGGTGACCAATCAACCAAATCCATTTTGTTCACACAAATCACCAGGTGTGGCACCCCAAGCAACGAAGCCAACAAACTGTGACGACGAGTTTGTTCGACGATGCCCGTGCGGGCATCTACCAACACGATGGCGAGGTCCACATTGGATGCTCCAGTGATCATGTTGCGGGTGTATTGAATATGGCCAGGGCAATCGGCGATGATGAAATTGCGATTTGGCGTCGCAAAGTAGCGGTAAGCCACGTCAATAGTGATGCCTTGCTCGCGCTCAGCGCGCAGACCATCGGTTAACAGTGACAAGTCGACATAGTCGGTGCCTCGGCGCTTACTGACCGCCTCGATGTGCTCGAGTTGGTCTTCAAAGATACTTTTTGAATCAAACAGCAGCCGCCCAATCAGCGTCGACTTGCCGTCGTCAACCGAACCAACAGTGGCAAAGCGCAGGCGTTCCACTTAGAAGTATCCCTGTTTCTTGCGGTCTTCCATGCCGGCTTCGCTGATGCGATCATCAGCGCGCGTGGCACCACGTTCGGTCACCCGTGCTGCGGCGGTCTCGGCAATGATCTGGGCAAGCGTGCTGGCGGTCGACTCGATTGCAGCAGTGCAGGTGGCGTCACCCACGGTGCGAAACCGCACTGTTTGTTCGGTGACTGGTTCGTCGGCATCGGCAGACAAAAATGGCGTCACGGCCATCCACATGCCGTCGCGACGAAACACTCGGCGGCGATGCGCAAAATAAATGCTGGGCAACGCAATGTCGTATTCTTCGACGAAGCGCCAGATGTCGAGTTCGGTCCAGTTCGACAACGGAAAGATGCGAAAGTGCTCGCCCGGCTGGTGGCGGCCGTTGTAGATACCCCATAGTTCGGGTCGTTGGGTTTTTGGGTCCCACTGGCCGAACGAGTCACGAAATGAATACACCCGTTCTTTGGCTCGGGCACGCTCTTCGTCGCGTCGGGCGCCACCGAACACGGCGTCGAATTTGTGCTCGGTGATGGAATCCAGCAGGGTGACAGTCTGCAGTGGGTTGCGGCTGGCTCGCGGGCCCGTCGCATCTTGCATGCGGCCGGCGTCGATAGAGGCCTGCACCGATCCCACGATGAGCTGCACGTCAAGTTCGGCCACGGCGCGATCACGAAACTCAATGACTTCAGGGAAGTTGTGCCCTGTGTCGATATGCATCACGGGGAAGGGCACCCGGGCTGGGGCAAATGCCCGAACGGCCAAGTGCAGCATGACTACCGAGTCTTTGCCCCCAGAAAACAGCATGACGGGGCGTTCGAACTCAGCGGCCACCTCCCGGATAATGGTGACTGATTCGTCGACTAGCCCACGCAACGCCGATTGCACAGGCAAAACACTATGCGTCAAACGGTGTCGCCCCAGCGATAGGGCTTCTGGTGCAGTGTGAGCAGAGTTCGGGCGAGCCAAAACTGATTTTTTGTACAACTTGCGCTGACAGGGGTTGGGCAAATTGCAAGCGTGTTATTCTCTGGGTGCGCCGCTCGGCGCAACAACCACACATTAGGGGAGCACGAATGAAACGACGAAAGGTAATCGCAGCAGCATTTGCTGCCGCAGCGATGATTGTTGCCGCAGCTTGCGGTGGCGATGACGCAGCCGAAGAAGTAACCGAAGAGACCGAAGCGGCAACTGAAGAGACCACGGCACCAGCCGAGGACTACAGCATGGTCAAAGCCGCCGTCGTGTACCTCACGACACCTGGCGACCAGGGTTGGACCTACATGCACGACCTGGGTATTGCCTACATGGAAGAGCAACTTGGCATCGAGGTAACTCGACTTGAACTCATCCCCGAAGGTGCGGAGGCAACTGCGGTGTACGACAAGCTCGCACGCGACGGCTACAACCTGATCTTGGGAACCTCATTCGGTTACATGGATCCAATGCTTGAAGTTGCCGCGAAGTACCCAGATGTGTGCTTCCAGCACGCTTCGGGTTACAAGAACGCCGACAACATGGGCAACTACTTCGGTGCAATGGAAGAAGCGCGTTACCTCTCGGGTATCGCCGCTGGTGCAGCCTCAACGAGCGGCAAGCTCGGTTATGTTGCAGCCTTCCCAATTCCAGAAGTGTTGCGTGGAATCAACGCGTTCACCCTTGGTGCTCGTTCGGTAAACCCGGATGCCACCGTGCAAGTGGCGTGGACGTCAACTTGGTATGACCCTGCAAAAGAAAAAGAAGCAGCAGAGTCGCTCTTGGCCACTGGCGCAGACGTGTTGGGCATGCACCAAGACTCTTCAGCCACGGGTGAAGCAGCCAAAGAAGCCGGCGCAAAGTGGGTTGGTTACAACTCCGACGTGCGGGCAGCAGACTTCCCCGACACCTGGCTCACCAGCCCGGTTTGGAACTGGGGACCGCACTACGTGAAGTTGGGTAAGGACGTTGCTGCAGGTATCTGTGACAACTCGTCGTACTACGGCAACATGGCTGATGGCATGATCACCCTCGGAACTTTCGGATCGAGTGTCTCGCAAGAAACACAAGATCTGATCGCCGAGAAGGCAGCTGCCATCATCGATGGTTCGCTCCTGCCATTCACTGGCCCAATCAGTGACAACGAAGGTAATGAGCAAATTGCAGCAGGTGCCAGCGCGGCACTTGGTGACTTGCTTGGCCAGTCGTATCTGGTGGAAGGTGTTATCGGCTCCGCAAAGGGCTGAACCGCCGACTAAGTAGCAATACTGCGCCCACCTCGCGCGAGCGGGGTGGGCGCTTTGCTTTGTATGGCAAACTTGGCGATGGTGACCAGCGCATTGATGCAACACGACGAAAAGGGCGCGCTGGCTCTTGCCGCACGAGGGGTAACCAAACGGTTTCCTGGTGTTGTTGCTAATGATCAAGTGAATTTTGATCTGGCGCGTGGTGAGGTGCACACGCTGCTGGGCGAAAACGGGGCGGGTAAGAGCACGCTGGCGTCGGTGCTGTGTGGTTTGTACCGACCCGAAGCCGGGCACGTGGTGCGAGACGGGAAAGAGATTCGACTCAACAGCCCGCGTGATGGTTTGGCTCACGGCATCGCCATGGTGCACCAGCACTTTCGCTTGGTGGATCGTTTCACAGTTGCCGAAAACGTGGTGCTTGGCCACAAGTCGCTGTCGTTCGTGTTGGCCACAGCGGAGATCGAAGCCAAAGTTGCAGCAATCACTGAAGAGTTCGGTCTGCCACTAGACCCGCGAGCAGTAGTCGGCGAGTTGTCGGCGGGCGAGCGACAACGGGTAGAAATCGTTAAGGCGTTGTATCAGGGTGCTGAAATTCTGTTGTTGGACGAACCCACCGCACTTTTGGCGCCACCTGAAGTGGAAAAGCTCTTTATCACCGTTCGTGCGATGACTCATGTGGGTAAGTCGGTGGTGTTTGTGAGCCACAAGTTGGGCGAAGTTGTTGACATCTCTGATCGCATCACGGTGATGCGAGGTGGCAAGGTGACTGGTTCGGTGCGACGGGGTGAGGCCGATGTGCGCCGGCTGGCCGAATTGATGGTAGGTCGAGAGATCAACATCGTGGCGCGACGCGCGAAATTGCCGACTAGCGACGTGCTGCTCTCG
>Ga0222714_10003086_pt1 | contig 17203 bp, 22 predicted proteins | sample C33_3DmetaG_FD_165048 | JGI IMG/M metagenome (GOLD analysis project Ga0222714, IMG submission 165048) | Estuarine water microbial communities from San Francisco Bay, California, United States - C33_3D | ecosystem: Environmental > Aquatic > Marine > Unclassified | place: USA: California...
ATTCAAAAGAACCAGCAACATTTTGCGAAAGTGGAAAGCAAATTTGTGTTCCGTCGCACGTTAGATCATCTCTAGCTCTAACAGCAGAAGCTTGAACGGAAGGAATTGAACCGATATATGCCATTATACGTCCTCAAGAATAGAAGCTATAACATCCAAAGAAGTAGCAGCACTAGAAAGAACTTTCAACGCATCTGTGTCTGCCAAAACTATTTTTTGACCAGCAATGACCTGAAGCGAACCACCTACTGGAACAGGCGCATTTTTAACAATGTAATAGTCGTTACCACCCGAAGTGATATAAGCATCACAAGTTACTCCACTACCACTAGTGTTACAAACATCCAATTCTATACAAATAGATTTTGTAGAAGAAGGTGCTGTGTAAATTGTAGAAGCAGAAGTTCCAACGTTTCGTGCTAGTGCATTCTTAAAAGTGTTTGCCATTTTCTATTATCCTAAAGCGATTGCCATTGCTACAGCTTTATTTAGAGCTACTGTATCGGCAAATGAGGTAGTTGCTATTTGTGTGGTAACTGTCCCAGCTGCAGCTGTTGGTGCGGTGGGAACTCCTGATAGTGCTGTTCCACTGGAAGTAGAAGTTTGAACAACAGTACTGTCTACAGTGGTTGTGATAGTTCCAGTTCCTGTGTCAGAAACTGCAACGGAAGAATCTGCTTGAGAAATACTTGTAGATGAGCCACCTAAACTAGTGGCACCAAAGTAATCTATCGTATTTGAAGAGGTTTTGTAGTAAAGTTTGCCATCATTATAGTTGATAGCCAACTCACCATACTCTAAGTCTGTTGTTGTAGGAACTCTACTCGCAACAGAGGATTTCTTTAACTTAACAGTCGTAGCCATTATTACACCTTAAAAAAGGAAATTCATAACGGGGGGATAATATCCCCCCCCTATGTCGTGGGAGTAACAACTCCCCCAATATTTTTATTTAGTAAGTACCTCCATCCATGTCACCCCAAACTGGAACTCCAGAAGCATTCATCTGAAGCACTTGACCATCAGTGCCTGCTGCACGTTTTGCTAGTGTATTTGTACTAGATGCATAAATCAAATCACCAGTTGTGTAGCTAGTTAAACCAGTACCACCGTAGCCAGTTGCAATTGTTGTGCCATTCCAAACACCAGTACTGATTGTGCCAAGAGTTGTGATAGAAGTCTGACCAACGTAAGTCGAAGCAATATCGATATCGTTAGCGTTGACAGTAATTCTATTGGCGGTTCCAACTACATCAAACGTTGTACCTGTTTGTGTTAAACCAGCGCCTGCCGTATATGCGCCAGCACCAGAAAATTGTACAAACGTTACACCAGTAGTTCCAACCGTCGTTACAGCCTCAGAAAGTACCCAGCCCGTATCAGCATAAGTAGAACCGTGTGTAACGAACACAAAGTCACCACCAGCCATCTCAACTGCTGTGTTAAAGTCGTCAGCTCTAGTAAGAACTGTAGTAGATGTAATAACATAGATACCGTTATGAGCTGCAGTAGATTCGCCATTAATAATAATTCTATCACCAACAGCCAAATCAGTATCACCATCAATATCGCCACCAGCTAAATTGAGAGCAGTAGCCAGTGTAAGAGTAGCGCCAATTCCAGAACTTCCATTGCTATATGTTACTGTATTTCCAGTAATTGTTGCAAGTGGAGTATCTGCAAGAGCATGTACTTGAGCGTGAACATGAAGTCCTTGCGCAACAGTATCAACATATTCTTTATTAGCTGCATCAGTATTATTTACTGGAGTAGCAACACCAGTAATTGCATTGCTACCAGCATTAATACCACCACTAAAAGTAGCCGCACCTGTAACATCAAAATCTCCACCAACGGAGGTATTTCCAGAAGCATCAACAGAAAGATCGGTTACATTAACTGCGAAGGTAGAACGTGAGCCTAGTGCCCCAAGACCATCAATAGTAAATGCGGCAGTTTTAGCTTCAATATTAGTAGAATTAAGCCAGTTTATTTTAAGATATTCGTTACCAGTAGCGGAAATATTAGTGCTATCAGAAAACATCCACGAACCAGCAAAGTATCCCTCGCTAAGTCCAGCATCGTAGAAAATACCAGTAAGATGTCCAGCAGGAGTTGGAACGGTATCGCCAACATTTAAGTTATAACCATTCAAATACGAGGTTGCCTCAATGGTTGGAGAAGATATTGAGCCGCTGCTCGTGTCCATGTTAAGGGTCTGTAGACCATCAATCTGAGTAGTAGCGCTAAAACTGCCACCCCACGTTAGATCAGTAGTACCAACAGTAAGAGTAAGTGCTGAAAGACTAGTGTCTAAACTCACCCAACCAGTAGGGTCGACTGTAAAGTAACTGACATCGAAAGAAGCTACACCATTTGACATAGTGGATGCGGGTGCAGCCGAAATAGTAATAGTGTTATTTGTTACAGCAGTAGTAATGACTCCATCACCAACAACACTTAGTGTATCTGATGCTAAATCAACAGTATCAGTACCACTATCACCAGCCATGTCTAATGTGCTAGATGTGGTAATCGCTGCTTCGCCTGCAACAGTTAAACGACCTTGAGCATCAACAGTAAATGTAGGAATAGCACTTGATGACCCGTAAGATCCTGCAGTTACGCCAGTATTTGTAAGAGAAATAGTAGAACTGTTACCAGCATCATCGTTAGTAACCGAAATACCTGTTCCTGCAGTAACAGCACCACCAACTGTATCGTAAATGTATTCAGCGATGGATGTCGAGGTATCGTTGATATACAAATTACTTACAACAGTTTTACCAGTTCCATTAGGAGTAATTAATATATTGCCGTTCGTATCAGTAGAAGAAAGTGTATTTCCGTTCAATGTTAAGTTATCAACATTTAATACATCTATCTTACTGTTTGCGTCTACAACAATCGCAGAACTAGCAGTTAGTGTGCCAGCGGTATGGTCTAATCGATCAGTAAAGAATTTACCACCAATCACATAATGATTAGCAGCATCTCCTGCTGTTTCTGTACCCATACCAATGTATAGTCTGTCTCCACCGTTTGATCCATTATCGGTTAACGCAGAATATGCTAATTCTCCTGCGCCTAGAGTTGTTGGATTTCCAGCGGTGGGAGACCGCTTAATTCTAATTATTGATGCCATCTAGTATTGCCCTCCAGTTATATCCTGCTGTTCTAATTTTATTGTTGTAATCCATTGACCTGTAGTTTGGTTATAGACCAGCACAGATCCTGTTTGCAACCCTTGTGTAGTAGTGTTAACGTTTGCCAACTCTTCTAGATTAGAAGAAGTACTTACTGTTGTCGACACAGAAGCTGTAGTTAAGAAATCTTCCAAAACTGTAGCTGTTGTATCCGCCACTTTTATACCTTTTCTATATTTTTGTTATTTGTGGTGTTACAATAACGATACCCTCAATCACTCTTGTTTTAGATCCTACTAACGAAGTAACCTCTACATCATAAAGATATCTACCTCCAGGAATGTTATCAGTCTCAGAAGAGGTAAATGAAATTCTAACTTTTCCTTCTGAAGCACTAGCAACAGCAGTCGTAAAGGTATAAGCTGTTGAAGAGCCATAAGATTTACGCATCTGAGCTGCGACAGTATATCCAGTTAAATTTAAAGCAACTCCGTCAGCTCCAGTAACTGTAATAGTGTTACTAAAAGCAGATCCTTGATCGATATAAATGTTGGATATTGTAGCCATATTTACGGATTAAGATACATTTTTACTTGTTTATTTATAATACCCACATGTTCATCAGCCCCAAAATATCTTTAATTTTTACTAGTTTTTAAGATATTTATATTGTTTTGCAATTAAAAATTGTTATGTAGAAAGAGATCGACTGGCATAGCTAGTCTAATATTTCCCTGGTAAGATGACACAAAATGATATAAAAAACTTGGAAAAACAACAATATCGCCACTTTTAGGCATTATTGAAAAGTGGTCAAACCATGGCTCAAACCTCTCATCATACCCTCTATTTGAATTCTGTCTTGGATCAGTAAAGGTTATTAAACCTCCTGAGGAAATCTCCTCGCACAGTAAATAGAATACAGCTGAAATTTGAGAACCTCTGTGATTGTGGTAATTTATACTATAATCTCTTCCAGTTCCAGTAATCCAACTATGTATCTTATATGAAGCCCAATCTTTTATTGATTTATTTAGCGATTCATTTAGAAAGGCATCAAATGCTGGTAAAACAACACAATTTTTAAAAGTTTGAACAGCTTCTGTTTCTTCCCCCAAAATATTATTCTTACCAAAATCACTCGGTGGAAGCTTAACATCAAAATTATATAAAATGTGATTTATGAAATCATCCCTATATTTATCTTCCATTGTAGAGTTATACAATGGAGTACTCCAAAGTTGTTTAATCATGTATTTTTCTTATCATCAAATTTAAAATCATAGAATAAATTCTTGTTTAAAATACTCTTTTACATCTGGACACATACCTTGTGTATCATCAAAATTCCAAGTTATTTCCTCTAAAATTTCGTTATAAGTTTTTAGGTCTTTACTATATTCAATAAAATATGGATCATTACCATACAATAATTTTGGATCGTTTAAATAATTTATTGGATCTCCCCCAAAATTTTCTGCCAACCACCTAGCATAACAAATACCTACCATATAAGACTTAGAAGGATATACCCATCCCTTATTTTTTGTCCGAAAATAATCAACAGCATGATAAGTTATATTTTTGGTTATCTCAATTTTAAATTGTTTTAAGTCATCAATATGGATAGGATTAGTCCTATGATATATTTCCTGACGTACTTTCCATTCTTCCATATTTATACCAATCAATTAAATGTTTAAAACCATTGCAACTATTATCTAGAGAATTAACTGTTCGTAAATGTTCTGATAAACAATTTCCATAATACTCACATTTAGAACAATATTTATTCTTAGAAACTCTATCCCGTTCTAGTTCGCACCAATTAAAATACTCTGATAAAGTATCGTATTCCAAAAAAAACTCATTATCATTTAAATCGAATTCTAGGACTCCATATTTTCCATTTGGTGTAATGTAAATATGATCGTCTGAAAAGCTATTTCTTTTTCCACTTAATACTTCTTGCAATTGAAATTCATTACTTAACTCAAATTTTCTGGCTGTATTATTAATCCATTTTTTAACAAAGTCTTCATAGCTATTATATGATATTTTATGTTGGTTAGCTTGGTTTGGGCTATATGGTTTTATCTCAACAGATTCTAAATTGTGTAAAGTGTTAAAAATTGAAACCATTTCGTTTACTTCTTTAGAAAGTAGTGTTGTGCTAGCCAACATCAAAATAGAAAATGGTTTATTAAGTAAAGCCATATTTTTAAATACTCTAACATGGTCTTGCCTCACCTCAAAGTCATAACTAACAGAAGTATATACTCTAGGATCAGAAGTTATTTCATTAACAGCTGATAAATTAGTAATTAGATTAATTTTTTCAACACCAAACATATGTAAAATTTCAATCAAATTATTCCAATATTTTTTATCCAATAATCCAACTTCTCCCCCATATATATCAACCATAGATATTTGTTTTTGTGCCGTTATTTCTGATAGCATTTCCGCTAGTTTGTTGATTGGAAGTAGTTTTCTATCAGATAACTGATCTTCTGTTAAATAACAAAAATCACAGCGGAAGTTGCAGTAATATATTGGATTAATTGATAAGATCATAATGTCCAGGAAATATTGTGTTCTATATCTTTAGCTGGACTAATACAATCTTCTGTATTTAATATTTGCATAAGAGAATGAACTCCACGCTCAGAACATTGTGCAATCAATTGACAATTTTTACATTCTCTAGCATTATATGCAAAATCGTATTGATCAATTAAACTTTGATTATAAGAATTATAAAGTCCTTCTACAGTCCAATCAGTTTTAACCTCAAATACCTCATCAAAGTTAGCTAACCCTTCTAAAATAAATGGCATTAAATATAGTTTTCCACCTTTGTAAAAAATGTCCCAATCCCTACCTTCAGAGTTTTTTATTTCTGCAATATCAACTTTTATACCATATTTTTCCCTAGCTGATGCTTTTACTGTTTTTAATTTTTTTGCTGATTGAATAAATTTTTCAGAATTTAATTGTTCCCTAAGATTAGTTCTAGAAGAACCCAGTATCAAATCTAAATGGAGATCTCCAAAAAGTTTTTCATCATACATTTTTAAAATTAATTCTTCTGTTATATTTTTATTGAATTCTCTATCATAAATTATAGAAGCCTCATAGTTTATTATTAAATATGTCTTAGTGTGCAATACATCTGGCATATAAGATAATACTAGATCTCTTCTGCGTCTAATTTTATTGATATATGTAGCATTATCTATGTGGAACGCTTCAAATGGAATTACAAATTTAACCATTTTTCCAGCCAATAACCAATTTAGTTGTTTACCAAGTTTTATATAATTTTCTTCAAATGGATCTAAGAATGCACAATTAATAGCAGTTTTCATAAATTTTTGAGAAAAAAACTTTATCCTCTCGCTTAAAAGAATTTTATCTTTATTAAAACTGGTCATAATATCAGTTGGTCCAATAGCTAAATTCATAGCAGGAAAGCCATTATTATTTAATTCATCAACTAGAAGCTCTAAGCGATCAAATTCTTCTTCGCTGGGATAAGAATTTCCTTCTTTATCAACATTACAACCAGTGCAATTAAACTGACACCCATTAGTAATTTCTAACGTAAAATCAATTAATGTTGTTTGCATGTATAATATCCTGAGCAAGTTTTTTCATTTTAATGCAATGGGATTCAGTAATTCCATGATCTTTGTGATCTTTTATAGTTTTTTTGCATCCGTTGCAAATTTCAAACATTGGACAACCGTAGCAGTTATCAGTCATAGTTTGGAGATCAAACTGATACTTCAGCGGTCTAATTGAAGCTCCAGCCATTTCAGTTTCAAAATTAATTGGATATTTCATATCATCGCCAAATGCACCACAAGAATAATAATCTCCAGAAGGTTGCAACGCACGAATGTTGGCGTCACATTCTCTATTTTGAGGACAGCAAGTAGTATTTCCTCTCAAACGCTTCATCATTTGTTTAGTATTAAATTCCCATGGCGATAACCCGAGTTTCCATATATCAACATATATTTCATAAATTTTAGCTAAAAGATACGGTTTACCTTGATGTCCAATAGTAATGCCCTTAAATGTAACTGGTGGTCCAGAAGACATAGCATAGTTTAGTTTACATTCAACATCCATAGCTTTAGCTAACTCTACATTTTTAATAGCTACATGCTCGTTTTCTTCAGTTATAACAGAAATAAAATCTGGTCTATATCCACAATACTTTAGCATTGTATCAGAAACATTCCAAAAATCTTCTTCTGAAAATTCAGTTAAATCTCCCTTCAATCTACCACCACCGTATTGAAAAGATGTAGTAATTCCCATACGTTTATTATTAAATAAAGAAACCCACTTTTGGGGTTTTTTATAAAATGGATATAGATTTGTGGTAAAACTAATTGTAGTTGAGTAGTTGCGTTCGTCCAGCCAATTAATTATTTTCCAATAATAATCTGGATGCATCATTAAGGGATCGCCGCCATTTACAATAATTGTATTAGTTTCTGGATACCGAGTCAAAAACTCGAATATCTTAGTGTGATCTAATTCTGCGGCTTTATTATCAGTAATATGAGTTGAGGAACAAAATGTACATTTAAAATTACATTTTTCTGTTGGTTTAATAATTAGATCCATAGTGGTTTCTTATCGCTTGATTCATTAACTCTCCATCCAAACAATAATGATGTTCGTGGTGTGTCACCAAAGTATGGTTTTACTCTGTGATGCAAAAATCCAGGAAATACAATTAAACGATTCTCTTTTGGTAAAATATTTATTGTGTTGCTAGGATAGTCTGCAAATGTCATATGTTTGTATATAGCTAATTCCCCACCAACCCAATTATTATCAGAATATGCAGAAGCTACATAATAAATTGCTGTAATATATCCTTGTTCTGCTATATCATGGTGTGGTTCATATAGATGGTTGTACACCATACTTTCATCATATTTGTATAAGCAACCTTTTTGAATGTCATTTAAAGACAAAGAAGTATAATCAATATTGTTTTCAGCGCAATATGTTATAATTGTTTGGTTTACACAATTAAACAAAAACTTCTGAGCAATAGTTAAATCGCATTGATTTTGCCCAGCAATAGTGGTATCAATAAAAGATTCTTCCTTTAAATTGGTGATAATAGATTGATCGTCAACAAATTTATCTATTACATAAATTGACGTTTTCCAAAGATCAAATTTTTGAAACATAACCAGTTATCTTACCCAATAATCCCCATGTCTAGAAAAACCAAATTGTTTCATGATTTCTCTATGATATGGTTCATGAGTAATTCTACGTTGATTCATAGTTAGATGAAGACATTCTAAGTATGTACCAGAAGGACATATTATTCGGTTATCACCAAACAACTGAATAAGATCGCTCCACATTCTACGAATTAAATTTCTATTTTGAGCTTTAGATTTCCTATTCATATAACCTGCAGTTTTTATACTGCCTATAATAATTTCGTCGCTATAAATGTGGATCATTGCAACACCCTTTTCAATTTTTTCTTTATCTTTACAGTGTACCCACTGAACATCGTATTTGCTGCGTTGACAATCATCATATAACTCTGGATCAGTTTGTTTATCTCCAAACCAGATAAAAAAATACGCACGACGAGAACATATCCTAGGAACAACTGGATATGTAACTCGAAGATAATCTTCTTGAATTTCTATGTCTTGTGGATAATTTTTAGGATGGGGATGTAAAGCTTCTTCGCTGTACTCGTACATCGTCAATATATCTGTGCGTAATTTTGTAGACACACTCATCAAGTTCTTCCCTAAATTTATAGTCATGCTGCATGAAACAACCAAGTCCACAGCGATCTAAATATTCACAAGAAACACAATTATATTTGTCTAGAAATTTATTTTCTATTTTAGAATTATCCATTGCTTCTATTTTAGAAGAATAAAATTTTAAAACTTTTTCATCTTGGACCAAATTCCCACAATTACACATTGTTCCATCAGCTAAAACTAATTTGCTAGTTCTACAAGACACATAATTCTTATCATTCTCAATCCAATCGGCAACTGGATGACATTTTGGATATTTATCAATTAGGTGTGTAAACACATTTAATAATTGTTGATCTGTTGGAGCTTGTAATTTTGCAGACTCATCGGGCATATAATAATCAAAATAGATATAATATCCTTTATTATATAACTCTTTAAAATAAGGATCTTTATCCTGTAAAATGTACTCTATGTTTGGAGCACTTAATAACATACTAATACACTTTACTGTTTTACCAAAATGCTCCATGTTAGATTTAAACAATATAAAGTCATTAATGTTAAATCTTCCCCGTGGGTCATAAGAAGTAACTAAATTAGAATCTAGTCCAATAGTTTCTGAATACGAAAGTAAGTCTTCAATATATTCTACCTTATCTGTTACTAGGTTACTAACCCAATTAATTTTTACTTTTTTGCTGTATTTTACGCTAAGATTTTTAATTCCTAAAGCTAGTTCTTTATACTGTTGTAAAAGAAAATTATCAAATATCTTAGATGCGAAAATCTCGCCGCCCATAGCATTAAATACTACAGATGAACGAGATTCTGTTTGTAAAAACTTTTCAATAGGTTCGAGTTTATTAATAATAGAATCCAAACCAGTTTTATTTTCATGATCTTGCCAACAAAAAGAACAACTTAAATTACAGTATTCAAATAAATGTAATGTATATTCTTGTTCTGGATCTCTTTTCTTATCAATTATAAACTCACGCATAATTATAAAAGTCTATATGTTGATAAATCCTCTTTATTAAACTTTTTGCTGAAAAAATATTGTAATAGCGGGAAATTTACATTTTGAAAATCAAATCTTGGAACTAGAGAAGTATCAAATGGTTTAGCGACTACATAATCTATAATGCTATCTAATTCGGCATCAGACATACTTTCTTTAGCTGCAATTTTTAACCAGTTTTCTAATGTTTCAAATGGAGAATCATTTATTTGCATTCCCTCAACTTTACTGTAAACACTAAACAAGGTTTCCGTTAACCCATGAGCAGTTTCATCGGAAATTCCTTCAATTTTACATATCCCAAATATTCCCTTATCAATTTCTGATGACATTTCCCAGATTGAATCATCTGCGTAATACTGTAAACAATCAATTCCTGCCAACGGATCTAGTCTAGTAACATCAATTAAATCTGGATCAATTTCCATAGAAGACAAAAATTTATGGTTTGTTAAGTTTAATAAAACCATCTGCCTGTTATCTGTAAAAAGCTCTTTAAACCAACGACGCAAAAACATATGCAGGGTTGTTTTTAATTTTTGTTTATAATTTAGTGATCCAGATAAATAATCAGAAATTAAAAATTCATATGACAAATTTAAATTTAATGCCTTTAAATTCTCTAACCGACCAGAATTTAAATTAGTTTCCTTTTCCCAATACTCTGCAGCATCCCCAAGACCATTTTTATTCCAAATATTTTGCAATTTTACGCTATAATTGGAAGATAGTTGTGTGTTTGAAACTGCTCGTTGATTATAGACTAAAAGATCTAATATTTTTTTAAATGATGAGATATTTAAATTTGGTAATATAGTTTTCAACCATTGTGTTAAAAATGTTTTATATGCCTTCGTGTCACAATAAATAAACACTTTTTTACCAGTACTATCACTATGCGTTTTTATTTTTTCTACTAATCTTACTAAATCCATATTCGCTAATATAACATTTTCATAAGAAGCTCCATATAAAATTAACTCGCCGTAAGAAATTTTATCCAATTCTGATAACATCGGTTTACCGTATTGATCAGATATAACTACTCTATCGTAGTTAATATCAATTTTCTCGTCAAACTCGAGATAAACTTTATTAAACAGATGCAACATTTTGAAATTCCTTTATCGTTTGTAATTTTACTTCATTATACTCATTAGCAGATAAATCTCCAGATGCAATATTGTAAGTTAAAAGAAACATTGGATTATTTTCATTTGCCCAATACGAATATAGGTTTTTTCCTTTAAACATATATTCATTAAAATATTTTTTATAATTTACAACAGCACTCTCATCGAGTGTTTGATATAAATCGTACATTTCAGGATTTTTAATTAAACTTAGAAAATTAACTCCTACCAAAGAATCAGTATCATCGGTTGGAAAATTTTCTACAAAATCTTTAAATTCTTGACTGTCTACAATTAACATATTATAAAGAGTTAAGCTATCAACTCTAGTAATCCAATGTTTAATAATATCATTGTTTTCTTTTATAAATCTTTCATCTTGCTTTTTAATCAAACCCTTAAATTGCATTAAAAGCGAAATTACTACTAATTCTAATGATCTAATATTAACAAGCATTGAAAAATGCATATATTCTTTAATCATGTTATAACATTCTTCTTCGCTACAATCTTTAAAATCAATATCACATGGGATGTCTAAGTTGCTCAAATATGTTAATAGTTTAGATCCTTTAATACTACTATTTTTATAATCAATGATATATAAAATATCTTTATCAACAAAAAACTTTTTCAAATTATCTATTGAAAGCGGAGCAGTGGTATTTACAATATTCATTATCTTCTTCCTCTAGAACCATGACATGATGAATGACAAGAAGCATGACAAACATTAATTTGTACAGTAACCGTATTACCTCTAACTGTATTGTATGCATTACGCATATTTCCAAATAATGTTTCCAATCCAAGTTCGCTGACTGTAGTTGCAGCCTGCGCTCCATCCGTTGATGGAGCAATACTGGTATCTTGATAACCAGTATTTAAATATGCAACTGCTGTACTATCGTATATAGTTCCAGGAGTAGGTCTTGATCCAGTATTTCCGCCTCCACCATCAACAAATAAAATTGCACGTAAGTTTCTTATAGAAGTATAAACTTTGGTTTCAGCTAGTAAAACATTATAGACTTGCGATGCTGTAATAATATCTCCTGTTGCGCCAATAGTACTACCAGTAATTCCAATAGTTTTACCAGTAGTTGTTCCACCAAAATAAGAGGTGCTCATTTCACTAAATGGAACAGAATTTGTTCCCCAGGATATATTTGCGTTTGCTGTATCCCTAACATAATCAGCAAACCGATCAACAATATTTTGAGTGGTAATTGGGCTAGTTAACGAAGCCATATTCTTTCCTTATTGTCCAAATTTTCTTTTTATTGCTTAACAAAGATTTCATTAAGCTTTTTGGTGCTCCGCATATATCATCCTGCCAAGCTAACTGGTGGCAATCTCCTCCACAGTATTGGAACACTTCACAGGAATAACATCCTGGATTTCTGTTCCTTTCGCATGCAATATTATTGAGCCTCATAGGATTATTTATAAGATTTTCCATTGGCTCCTCAATATTTCCAAAATGTTCTTCTGGAGCAGAATTTGGACATCCAGCAACAGAACCATCAGCATTTAAAGTGAAGATTTTTTCTTCACAATCTCTACAAAAAGTCCCTCCTCCTGTAAATCCAGTTTCAAATTTAGAATATATTGTCTCTAAAAAGTCATTATAAAACCAATCTCTGGCTCCATATAACTTGCTTTGCTCGTGCATTTTTAAGAACCAAGCATCTTGCTCCAAATTAGTTGGAAATATTTCTGGGAATTTGTTAGCTGAGCCGTTGCCTGTTAACCTCTCAAAAGATACTTCTTGAACTCCCAATTGTTTAAGCCAACTTAACAGATAAATTGGCTCTATTGAAATAGTATCTTTCGTTACACTCACAAACAAACGAATTGTTACATCATTTTCTAAGAGAGATCTTACGTTTTTATACCAAAGCTCGAACTGTTTATCATTTGCAAACCTAATTTTTGGATCCCAACTGGTTCCAACTCTGTTATTCAAACATTCTCTAATAAAAGTATAATGCTCATCATACAAACGCAACACCAGATTGCTAGTCATACCCCAAGTAGAATTCGGTAAAGTTACAGAATCGTAAACATTTCGCAACTCACCCACATTAACTAAAAGTGGTTCTCCTCCATGGAACTCACAATGAACTGTGTCATGACTATTAATATATTTTGAAAACCTGTTTAACCAATTAGATACAGCTGTAGGATTCCAATAAATTTTTGGTCCATCAATGCCATTCGTAAAACAATGTTTACAATTTAAATTACAAGTTTCAGTTGTTTTTAGATATAACATCCAATTCATAATCTTTAGCCTTATCAATTAAAAAGTTTTCTAAACCAAAACTCAACGTCAGCGAAGGATGGTTATTTAATGCCTTATGCGAAGTATTAGCTGGAATAAAAATTTCTTCTCCTTCCTCTAATAGTTTAGTAATATTACCAATTATTAATGTTTTTGTTCCACTACAACAATATATAATTACATCGTCTGGATCTTTATGTAAATTAAAACTTGGGGAATTTTTTTTAGATAAAAATGCATGACAAGTTACTGGACCTCTATGATTATACTTTAATTTATATTCATTACATCGATTGTATATCGAGGAATTATATCTTTCCATCCCTTCTATTTTTATAGTAAAATTTTCGTTACGATATAGCTGCTCATAAAAACGAAGGGGGATCTGCTCCCCCATATCGTTTATTGTTGAAATCAAATTTTGTTCGTATAATAGAGGAATATGAATTAATCGAACAACATCATCTATAGAAATCATCTTAAAGAATTACACATTCTACCAATTTAACTTTTGCTGATTCGTTTGTTTCAAGGGAAATTGCAAAACTATTTTGATGATCGCCACCAATAGCTGTTCCATCTGGAGTAGAAACTAATAGTTCTCCTTTTTTAATAGGTCCAAAAACCTTTACAGGAACACGTCCCTTTAACGCTACTGCTTGCCCTTCGCTTTCAGAATTCATTAAATATGCTGGTTTTGTAGAAATAACTCCAATAACTTTTTGAGAATGTAACCAAGATTGTGTTACTTCTGCTCCACCAGTATCCATAGAAACTGTTACAACAGTGCCTGGATCGTAGTTTTTATCTGTTGTGTATTTTTCTGCTAAGTCAGCATATCTCGCAGAAGTAGCAGTTCCAGCGAATATTGATGTTGTTAAAGTATTTGTGCTTGGATTAAAATAAAGACCATTATCTGTTTCTAATTCTTGAGTACCTGTAGTTCCATCAGCAAATGTTAAATATACCGTTTCATTAGTTGTATTATTTGCTATTAAATTTACTGTATTGGCTATTTGAGCGGTAGTTTGCAGTACATTTGTACTTGGATTATAAGATAGGTTTGTATCTGTTTCTAATTCTTGAGTGCCTGCAGTTCCGTCAGCAAATGTTAAATATACTGTTTCATTAGTTGTATTATTTGCTGTTAAATTTATTGATGCAGGTACTGAGGCTAATCCAGTAATTGTATTAGCATTTAAAGTATCAACTGTTAATGTATCAGATGAAAGATTTAATTTTGCAGCTCTAATAGTTGAATTTGCAATATCATCGTTTACAATTGATAAAGCAGTATTAGAAGTAGTAATGGAAATATTTGCATCAGCTGATCCATTAAATGCTACACTTGCGTTACCTGTTGTATCTCCCGTAAGGAAAATTGCTATATTTCTTATATTTTGCAGAACAGTTGCTGTTGCAGCATTACCTGTAACTGACCCAGCAGAACCAGAAACACTACCTGTTACATTTCCTGTAACATTACCTGTTAGATTGGCAGTAATAGTTCCTGCTGAGAAGTTTCCTGAAGAATCTCTTGTTACAACAGTAGAAGGAGTATTTGCACTAGCAGTGTTTAAACCATCTAATAAGTCAGCATCTAAACCAGAACCAGCTCCATCAACTGTCTTAATTTTAGTTAGAACATCTAGAGGCGTATAAGTTGAAGTTTCAACTTTATCGTTGTTTATATTTGTAAAGTTTGCATCGACCTCTGCTAGAGTTAGAGGACTGCCTTTAACTGATCTTAGGGTAACTGTAGCCATTTTTTATTCTTCTTTTTTCCATTTGTTAATTGGACATTCTGACGAGTTTAGGTGCACTTTAAATTTCATAAAACATCCACAACTCTTACATCTTTTTAATAAGTCATCAAAATTTTCGCATGACTTACATATACTATATCTTGCTGATGCTATTTCTTTATCTACTTTCATATTTATTTAAACTACCCAGATTAAGGTTTATCTGGCCAAACAACTGCGTTTGGAAAATCTTCTTGCACAGTAATATCTCTAAGTGCTTGTCTATATGTTATCCACGAAGCTTTATCGATTTCGCTTAACTGAGAATCAGAAAGCTGAGTCCAATCAGATTCTGATAATTTTTTATTTCTGTCGTAACGGATAAACTCAGCTTTCTGCTCATCAGTTGGATTTCCCTCTTGTCCTAGCGCTTGAACCCAATTTTTAGCAATTTCAACAATTTCCGTTGCCTCAGCATCCGTCATTGGTCTTCTGAATGTTGTTCCAGGATCAACTACATAATTTTCTTGTAACTCAAAAACTTCTGTGTATCCAAAACTATGATATTCAAATGACAATGTTGGCTTAAATTGTGAGCCAAAAAACATAACCCCATTAGGATAAAGGTCATTAAAAATAACTCCATTATCTTGAAATCCATCATAATTTAAATGTAATTTTTGCATATCCTCACCCTTAATTTAAAGTTATAAATCCACCAGTCCTACCACCGTTTCTACACTGCATATTTCCACCACTAGTTTGAAATCCATGACTAAACGGACTATTGCCTGAACTGCCTGTAAATTTATTTGCTATGGAAAAGGTCATATTTTGAACTGGTTGAAGTCCACCGTTAATATAAGCTGTAAAAACAGATCCTGTGTAGCCAATTCCGTTTAAGTCTGAAGTGTTAGCACCTATTGAAGAACCTGTTGTGAACGATCCATTTGTATTAGCAGACAATGTTGTACCATTTCCACCGTTTGCTCTAAAATAGAAGTTACTTCCACTAGTATAAATTCCCCAATCTAAGTAATAAATGGAATTTCCAGTCCACTGGGCATTATATTTTACTGTTCCATGAAATATGTTTATACCAATTTGCCCTGAAGATGGAACTGTTCCAACCGTTCCACTCGCACTTGGTTGAACATATGCTCCACCTGCATAATACTCACTTAAAGCATGTGGAGTAGTACCACCAAATTCTGCTGCAATTTGTGATAATGAAAGTTGTCCAGTACTAGGTAATGCCATTTTTTATTCTTCTTTATCTACTTTTATATTTATTTACACTTCCCAAGTTGCATCATGTGGTAACAGTATCCAGTTCGACTCTTCTTCACTCCAAGCGTAAACTTTAAAGTTTTCTCGATCTGACATGTCATCGTCTGGTTTGGGAATTGGAGGATCCCACAAACAAGTATCTTCATTTAAAGTCCAAGATGGAAATGGCTTTGGAGGAATAAATGCATCTCTTCCCGAGTCATAAATACCACCTATTGAAGCATAGTTTTTTCTAAAATTTTCATTATATGAAGTTTGAACCCAATTAGTTCCTTCTCCATATAAGCTTCTACAAAAAGCTATGCCGACTTCTTCTGATTCGTTTCCTTCGATGTCTAAAATATCACTGTTGTTTATAACAATAACAGTTTCTACAATTCCATCTTCTTGTATTTTTGCAAAATGTGCCATATTAATATGTAGTAAAAGTTCCCGATCCTGTAAAAGTATGTATGGTATTTCCACCAGAAGATGTTACTGTTCCTCCTGATGCAGCTTGAGGTCCAGGATAAGAAATAATTACTACACCCGAACCACCCTTACCACCATTATGCCCTGAGTTAGTACAACCACTATTCCAAGATGCTCCACCACCGCCACCACCATAGTTGGCAGGAGCATTACCTCCAGGACATCCACCACCAGCAGCATTTGTGCCGCCACTATATCCACCACCAAGATTATTTTGACCGCCACCGCCACCAGATCCATAAACCTGAGAGCTACCACTAATTGAAGTAGTTAAACCAGCTCCTCCTGGACCATTTGTTGGACCAGCTTGCGTAGCGCCACCACCACCATTTGAGTTAC
>Ga0222714_10003087_pt1 | contig 17197 bp, 10 predicted proteins | sample C33_3DmetaG_FD_165048 | JGI IMG/M metagenome (GOLD analysis project Ga0222714, IMG submission 165048) | Estuarine water microbial communities from San Francisco Bay, California, United States - C33_3D | ecosystem: Environmental > Aquatic > Marine > Unclassified | place: USA: California...
AGAGACTCTGTTCCAAATTGTTGATCGTTGCGTTCAGGTACTAGGCGGCAGTGGCATCGTCGATGAAACACCCGTCGCAAAAATTTGGCGCGAGATAAGAGGTTTTCGTGTTTATGATGGTCCATCTGAAGTCCATCTTTATTCTTTGGCACGCCGTATTCAACGCAATCATCACAAAAAAACCGGATGACTCCCGAGGGCTTATATGGAGCCTGGCAGTACCAGGCCTGGCAGATTCGTTACGAGGATGGGCGCTGCTCGAGCCCTTTTGGGCCATCGGCGAGCGGGCTTTTGCTTTACACCGCAGATGGCTATATGAGCGCGACCATTATGGCAGGGGGGCGTACGCCGCTCTCGCACGCTAACCCTCGTCTAGCCAGCGTTGATGAAAAGGCGGCGGCGTTTGATTCCTATTTCACTTATGCCGGTCGCTGGTATGTAGAGGGTGATCGCGTGGTGCATGAGGTGACCTTGGCTTTGAATGCGGGGTTGATGGGTACGCCGCAATGGCGCGATGCTCACTTGCAAGGTAATTGCCTCGTGCTATCAGCCAAAGAAAAGACAAAAGCTGGCGAGCGTCAGCATTCGCTGACGTGGGTAAGAGGCCTGGAGCGGTAGTGACGGACACATCAAATAATATTGGGACAACGCCTGTTCGGGCGGGCTTCGAAATCGACGAGGCGGCGCTAACTCGTTGGATGAGTGAGCATGTCGATGGATTCGTCGGACCCTTGACTATTGAGCAATTTAAAGGCGGGCAGTCGAACCCCACTTTTAAACTGCTCACGCCAAATCGTCATTACGTACTACGTCGAAAACCCCCTGGTCAAATATTAAAAGGGGCGCATGCAGTCGACCGTGAAGCCCGAGTCATGGCGGCACTCGGTCCACAAGAGTTTCCTGTGCCGAAGGTCTATGGCTTATGTACGGATGACGAGGTCATCGGCAGTTGGTTTGCGGTACTGGAGCATGTACAGGGACGGATTTTTTGGGATGCTCGATTTCCAGACGTAGAGAAATCAGAGCGCCCAAAATACTTTGATTCAATGAATGCAACGCTTGCTCAGTTACACGCCATTGACCCAGTGGCCTGCGGATTGGGCGATTACGGAAATCCTGGTAATTATCTTGCGCGTCAGATTTCACGATGGAGCCGACAATACCTTGAAGATACGGTCGCCGGGCGCGATCCACACATGGATCGCTTGATCGAATGGCTGCCTGACGCCTTACCAGCTGACGACGGTGAAGTCTCAGTGATTCATGGTGATTTTCGCTGCGACAACATGATTTTCCATCCCACCGAACCGCGCGTGTTGGCGGTACTCGACTGGGAGCTGTCAACGCTTGGGCATCCTTTAGCTGACTTTGCCTATCACGCGATGATGTATCGCATGCCGGCGGATGTTGTGGCGGGTTTAGCGGGTGTGCCGCTCGCTGAATGGAATATACCGTCCGAACGCGATTATGTTGCGGCTTACTGCCGACGTACGGGGCGTTCAGAGATCGAGCATTACGCCTTCTTCGTGGCCTTTAATTTTTTCCGGCTGGCGGCCATCTTTCATGGCATCAAGGGTCGTGTCTTGCGAGGTAGCGCTGCTTCGGCGCAAGCTGCACAACGGATCGAGGTGTTTCCGGAACTCGCAAGGTTGGCTTGGCAACAAGCACTCGAGGCGGGTGCCCGTTAGCGCTGACGCAGAGTGAGTATACGATCAAAATAAAAGTTTACTCTAAGACAATCGTCTCATGAGGGGAGGTGGGTGATGGCGTCTTTCAATTTCAAACGCTGGTGGAATTTGGATCCGCAGCAAGAGATGGCTAGCGACGATAATCCACTCACGCCTCTCAAGCCGGAACAGCGTCGCGCCGGCGGGCCCTTACTGGCTCTTGCGTTCGGTTGGGGATTTTTGATCACCGGATTGTTAGCCGGTGGCGCACTGGGCTCAGGGGTGACCTTGTGGGGCGATCTCATCTGGTACTCACTTCTCGGTAGCGCCATTAATTTTTTGATCGGTGCACTCGTCGGCTATATGGCTTGGCGTACAGGTTGTAACAGCACGCTAATTTTCCGCGCTGTTTACGGTGAGTGGGGGGCTTACCTACCAGTCATTTTCATTGCCTTATTAACTATTGGTTGGCAGGGCATTGTGGTGGGCGCTTTCGCGCAGATTTGGACCCAAGCCCCAGGGACGGCGCTTTACTATGGCGTCGCGATTTTTGCGGGTCTTCTATACACCGGTACGACGCTCTTTGGCGTCAAAGGTTTGGAACGGGTGGGTATCCCTGCCATGATCGGCTTGGTGCTCGTTGGGCTTTATGCGGCGTGGATCAATATTGATCGTGCAGGCGGCTTGGCCGCGGTGCAAACCTTGTCGGCTGAAAAAGTCGCTGCGGCGCCACTTACCGGTCTACAGGCGATTAATATCGTGGTTGGCGCTTGGATCGTCGGTGCAGTAGTGATGGCGGAATACGTGCGTTTCGCGCGCAGCTTCTGGATCGCCATGGGTATTCCTTTTGTGGTGTTGGTCGTCGATCAGTTGTTTTTACATTTGGTCGGGGCGCTCGGCGCAGTGGGTAGCGGTACGCCCGATTTCACTGCCTATATGGCGACCTTGTCGGGTTTTGCTGCAATCTTTGGATTGGTCGGTATGACCTTAGCGTTATGGACGACCGGAGATACCAACCTCTATTTGCCAAGCGTGCAGACCGCGAGTTTGTTTCGTAAACCTAAGCGCGTCACGATCGTGATCTGCGGTTTGCTGGGAACAGTACTGGGCCTTGGGATCTATCAGATGTTTTTGGGCTGGATCGACTTGCTGGCAACGGTTGTACCGCCCATCGTCGGTCCAGTGATCGCCGAATATTACCTATTTCAGCGACGACCCAAAGAATTTGCTCGCCAGTCATCGCTGAATTGGGCAGCTTTACTCGCTTTCGCCGGTGGCGCTGTACTTGCCGCCTTCAATGGTAAAGCGGGGTTCCCCATCGCGATCGATTTGGCACCCTCGCTGTTGGGGCTATTTGCTTCTCTCGGTATCTATGTGGTCTTGCGAGCCATTATCGGCCGAGGGCAGTCCGCTCCAGAATCGACTTGAAGCGCTTGCCGTCATAGCTTCGATCATCTTGTAACGCCGTAAAGAGAGCGTCGATCTCGGCGCGGCGGTCGCGATCAAGGTCGAGCCCGGCAAGTAAGACGACGAGGCCCATGGCGACTTGCTCGGCGCTCGCTGGGTCAGGATAAGCGCCACCGCGTGCGGCGCTGACCATGGCTTCGAGCACTCGGCGTTTGTCGGTGCTATTCCATGGGTGGGCGGCGAGTACTGCGCCGAGATCGGTCAACTGTTGTTGCAGCTGTGATGCGAGCGCGCCAATCTCCGCAGGGTTCCGATTCACGGCCTGCTGCAGCGCGCCCAAAGAAAGGGCTAATTTCTCGCGGCCGGGTAGTGCGAGCGTGTCGGCTACCACCAATAGCGTACGGGCGTGACTATCTTGTAAACGAAGATCACCGGGTGTTGTGTCGAGAGCTTTAAGACTGCCGGGCGCCCGCGCGCTCGGTTGGCCCCCTCCAAACGCGTCCACCCGAACATCCCGATGACAGGAGTGGCAGGCGTAGATGGCAAAGTCTGCAACCGGCCCGGCATGCTTCCCCGCGAGTACGACCTGTTGGCGCGCCGCTTCAATGAGTCCTACCGTCCACACATTGACCGACGCAGGCAAAGATTTCCGCTCACTGTAGTCGGCATCTTTTCGATAGTGCTGACGGCCGCCACTCGTACGCCATAACTCGGTGTAGGTGTCGAGTTCAAACACCAATCGCGGATGGCCTGCCGCCATCATTCGGTGATTGGCAAACTTATCATTGGCGCCGACATGACAGCCGGTGCAGGTTTCGGCACGCACTTCGGCGCGCTCGAGGGCAACGAGACCTCGCAACAAGTTATCGGCTCGGCTGATTTGTGGCGTCTGATAATGCGTGGACAACCAGCGCTCAGCACCGCCGTGACAGCTCTCACAGCCAATTCCGTCCGTCGTTTGAAACCGCGGGCCGCGTTCGGCCGCTGGAACGACTTCGGCATGGCAGGTCAAACAGGCAGGCGCTTCATGCGCGGGGCCCAGGCCCATACGCTCCGCAATCGCTTTAGATTCTGCGTTCAACAATATCCGGTAAGCGCCAGAATGCGGATCAAACTGCGACCAGGTGACGTACTCATTTTGCAGTACGGGTGAAGCTTCAAGCGGTTTAGATGAACCATGACACAGAGAGGATGCACAGGTTGCGACACCCATGTGGGCATCGTCCTTTGGCATTTGACCGGACGAAACATCATTGGCGAGCACCAAGGTCGGTGCGAGGCATAGCAGCCAGCGGCTCGTACGCTGCAAGCCGGCAGTCAAGCGGTTCATTGAGTCACCTCGTCTTTGACGAACCAGGGTTTCCCCTCTTTATTGAGATACAGTTTTTGCATCTCGGTCAGATTGAGTGGTCGCGAGCCTCGTCGACCAAAGACGGCAACTTGGCCGCCGCTTTCATCGACCGCTCGATCTCTTTCAAGCGGACGCGACAAAGATAGAGCCGGCCCCGGTGTCTCGCGGTGTGCAATCAGTTGTGGTCGCGGCTCAGGGCTGAAGCCATAGAAATTCGGTTGGGTATCTGGTGCGGTTAACTGCACGACTTTGAGTCCGCCGATGCCATCCGCCACGTAGGCAAACAACGAGGCATTGGTCGAAGCGATCATGATGTCACGCGCATCTTTGATTTGCCCGTCAGCTGAGAAGTTTTGGAAGAGACGCGGCCTCTCCGGTCGTTTGACATCAATGATCGCCATACCGTCTGCGCCATTGGCGACGTAAGCGTACGTACGAGCAATCATGAAACCGCGGGCAGCTGGTAAGGGTACTCGTGCACCGGGCACGAGTTTGGCTTGATCCGGCCAGGTGATATCGATGACTTCTAGGCCACGCGCGGTCGTGACAAAGAGATAACGAAACTGGACGGCCAGCGCCCGCGGATCATCCACCTTGACCTTAGCGAGCACTTTGGGTTGCAGTGGCTGAGACAGATCCAGTACCACGACCGACTCAGGTGTCGCGACATAGGTCACATTGCCCGCGATCACGAGGTGGCGCGCTCCGTTCAGAACGCCGTTTGGATTCCAGGTCAACGCTCGCTCAAGGAAATTGTTGCGGAACTCGCCATCTGCCAAGGTGTTGACATCGATCAGGATCAAACCTTCTTCGGCATCGGTGACGAGTGCATAGTTGTAGATCGGTAGGAACGGCTGCTCGAGATTGACCTCGCGCATCAGTTCTCCTTCATTACGCGGCGGATGCACAGGCTGGGTGGTGGCGAGCGCGACACAGGTGGCATTGCGACTCTCTACTCGCGTGTCTTGTCCCAGTGGAGAGAAGGGCGCACTGATGATCTTTTGGCTGTAGCCTTTATTGGCGACACTCGCAGCGTCAATCACGTGCATACCGCCTTTACCTTCGGCAATAAACACATACTCTCCACGCATCTGTACGCAGCGCGAGATATCACCTTTGAGCGAATGCGCTTGAGGTAAGCGTCGGTCACGCGCCTGGTGCTCCTCGTACCATTTTGGATACGCGTAGCGATGTAGGTAGCTACCGATTACTGATTGGGGCTCGTCATATTCGGTGACCGTCACCGCTGTCACGCCCTCTTCGGTACCAACCCAAGCGTTATAGCCCGCAAAGTTAATGAATTGCGTGCCGTAACCGAGCGTTTGCGCGACGATCGCGTTGTTGTCGCCCTCGACGGCCAAGTGGCAATCGCTACAAGTTTTGGTTTCCGTTTTACGTTCGGTGTGTGGGTAGTGCGCATTCATTGCCTGCGAGCTGTAGCCTGATGCGGCAATAGGCGGTTGCTGAAGATAAATGATCTCTCGATTCGAATTCTTTGAAGATAGAATCAGCGCCGATGATGAGCGGACCGGCGCGACTTTGCCACCCTCCGACGGGCCGCGCAGACCCAGCATGAAGATGTCTTCGCGCAGGACTTGAGGGTTGTAGGTCGCGTAGTTGCGAGTCTCGCCACCTTCGTAGCGATGTCTTTCGGTTTTCCAGTTTGCTTCGATGGGCAGATGGCAGCCACCGCAGCTTGTGGTCCAAGATGTGTGGCAGGCATAACACTCGAGTTTGTCGTCGTTGTGCGCCAACATTTCCCATGGGATATCGGTTCCCCATTTTTGGCTATTGGGATCGTTCCCCATGAGCTTGGCGCGAGCGGCCTTCTCGTTGTATTCGGCATGACCTGGCGTCACGCTATGTTTGACTTGTGAAACCTCCCATTCGAGGTTTGGCGTGACGGCCGAGCGCTGAATAAGGGCATCTCCCTTCCATTCGAAACGTAGCTGTCCATCGGGATTACGAATGGTGCCAAGTTGAGTGGCCCCCATCGAGGCCGCAGGGCCCGAGGTGCGCAAGTTTGCGACCGCGTTTGAGGTGCCATGGCAGTCTTTGCAGTCGATCTCAACCGCTGCCGCGACCGAACCGTACAGGTGGCCGTTGCCATGTGAGTCTTGCGCAAAGTGGCAGTCCACGCAGTGCATGCCAACATCCACGTGGATGGATGACATCAGAACCGCCTTATCCCATTTTTTAGGGTCATCCGGCGCAATGTACTGGCCCTCGGCATCCAGCAAATTGCCCTCGCGATCTCGCTTATGAATGCCGCGGAAATTCCAACCATGACCGTGGTAGTCAGCAAACTGCGTGTCTTTCAGCGTTGGATTCATTTCGCTGACTTGCTTCAGAAACTCGACATCCGCCCATAGACCGCGCGGCGAGGCGCCTTCTGGGTTGCGATCAAGGACCTTGCGCATTTCTTCGGAGGTTGGGAAGCGTTGCTCTTTTGGCCACATTGACGCGGCGTCAGATTCGTAATCCCACATCGTGTAACCCAAGAAACTGTTGATGAACATATTGGGCTGGTGCATGTGACAAATCATGCACTGGCTAGTGGGAATCGCTCGCGTAAAGGCATGCTTGAGCGGGTGGCCACTACGATCTTTGGGGATCGTGGGGTCCACCGTTTGTGTTTTTCCGTCATGACCGAATTGCGCGTAAGGCCCTGAGTGGCGCGGATCACGATCATTGGCATAGACCACGTGACAACTGCTGCAACCGGAGGAGCGATAGTCCCCTGGATTGTCGTTGGTCCCCATGAACCACATCAAAGGATCATTGAGACGCGTCTTGTGGATGTTGAGTACCGGAATGGCGACGCGCGCACCAGTTCCTGGCCCGCGATTACTTTGACGGATGTCGGGGCGCCCGGGTTCTTCCAGTCGCTGGATCTGACCCAGCACATTTGGTAAGCCCGTCTCTGGGAAGAGATTGGTGATGTTGCGACCGCCGCGTTCAAAGACGCGGAAAATATCGGCGGGTGGTAAGTTTTCCCAGCGCGGTAGCGGGTAGATTCTCGGCACGATCTCAAACCGGTTTTGATCTTCCGGTGAAATGGGCGCGCCATCAATGACAGCCGCTTTGCCATCGCGAGTGTAGCCCTCGCCCAAAATATATTGCTTATAGGGCAGCAAGCCGTTGTTGTAAGCGGCTCCGCCCCAAAACATGGTCGACGTCGCCATCAGGCTACGTTTTGCATCGGCAATAGTTTTGGCGTGGCAGGCGCCGCAGGCTTCTTCCACGATACGATAGTCGCCCGGGTTGATGAAGCGAATGAATTCGGGCGCTTCTTTGTTCAATAGCGCGTAGGTGCGCTCGGGGGTGGCACTCGAAGGCGTGTGCCAAGCACCAGGGTAGCGCGGTAGAACGTGTGCGGTATCACGCGTTTTCGCGTAGTCGGCGCTCAAGCGATCGGTATCGGTGTGACCGCCTGACCAACGTACTGTCGCCTCGCCTCCATGACAGTCGGTGCAGCCCAGCACCACGCCCGGATTCGCATGCATGGTCGGTTGATCTGTCGCAGTGTGACAGTCGAGGCAACCTTCACTTTTTGCATCAGCCGCTTGGGGTGTTTGCCGCGCGGGTGCGTGCGGTGCGGTGACGTAAATACGCTCAACCGCCTTTTCCGTTTCTGCAGTTTGCACACGATCGATGACACCCGGTAAAAACACCGCGCCCACGACTAACGGGAACAAAGTCCAAAGTTTTTTCATGGAGTAGCAAACACTTCAGTAAGTCAGGACCACATTGCCAAGTACGGCATACGACGTATCGTCACGATAAAGATCGCGATAACCCTCGCCCGGCTCCAGCGCTGCAAACGATAGACGGGCGACAATATTTTGGATTGCGAGCGGGCGCCAGGTGAGTGCGATCGACGCATCAAGTCCGATTTCGCGGTCGATCGGTGCTTGCGCCCGCGCCACCTCCAGCGTTGCAGTATCATCAAAGGCGAGCCAATTGAGGTTGCCACTCACGCGTAGCGTAGGGGTGAGATCAAAATCAGCCCCGACACCGATGAGCCACAAGCCTGGATTGACAAAATTGGATTGTCCCTGCTCTTTGGATGAGCGCAATGAGTTCAAAAGACCGTTACGCCCAGAGAGTGCAACGCGACCTCCGCCAATGAGAGGCACGGGCTCGCGGATCCAAAAGCTCGTGTCGGCGCCGGCGAACAAGGGATTTTCAAAAATGGCGTCATAGCCTTCGGCTTTGCCATCAAAAGGATCAGGGTCGCCCGAGGCCCACGCGACCGATAGGCGAGGGCGAATCCAAGAAAAGTCGCGCGAAAACTCTGCTGCAAAGAAACCGGCCTGGACATCCTGCTTGCGCTCAACGAAGGCGCCACGATCTGCTTTTCCTACTGCGACATACGCCGAAGTTGAGAGGTTAAGCCAACCGATCCGACCATCACCGGAGCCACCGACATAAGTCACGTCATAGGCGTTCGGTCGTTCGAGGCCGAGCGAGGCGGGGCGCTGGATTACGCCATTGTCGTCATAGAATAGTTTTTGATCTTCACGGTTATGGTTATGGACCACCGTGCCTTGGACGTTAAAACCTAAGACCGGCCAATCTTGATAATAGATATTGGCCGCAAAGATATGATCATCACGCAGGGCGCCCATTCCGCGCTCAAGCAGATTATTGAGCCCGCTATTGGTGTCCTTTTCGATCCGCTGAAACCATCCGAGGTTGTACTGAACGCGGTTATTGTTGCGAATCCCGAAGAGCCGAACTCCAAATAGCGCGTCATTCAGCAAAAAGCCGCGGAAGTCTGCGGTGAACGGCTGAACTCCAACGCGCAAGCTATCAAAGTCGTACCGATCGCCAACATTGCGCAAATGCTTGTCCACGAAAGCCGCCTGAATGCCAACGACGGCCTCAGTTCGGGAGAGACCAAAGTCGGGATTCGATTTCAACGCACCGCGCTCTTCGAAGGTCACATAGCTGACATTGATCGCCGGTGTAAAACGGAACTCCCAATCAGGTGGCTTAAAGACCGTATTGCCCTTGTAGAGCACAGCCTCCAATGCAAATGTTTGCGACAGCACGGTTTGTTGACCATCGCCGATCGTGTCGTACGAGGCCGGACGGGCGGTAACAGGATTACCGACCGGCACAGGAAACTCGCGTGGCTCATAAACCGTATCGGAAATTCCGATTAGCGCCACATACCAATCTTCGCCAAATAAGGGGCGATCGCCTTTGAGAACATTATGTCCGCTATAGGGATCCCATAGATTTTCTTTGATCCCGATGGCTTCTATGATGCGCCAGCGATCGGGTAAGCCTTGAATGGGTCCGATTTCCTTAAGCTGCGGGACACGCACTCGAGTCGGATCACAGGGGTCGGGCGTATAAGTCAAGACAGGAATCGCCGGGCTACGCCGGCGAGGATCGGCAGGCTCCTCAGTGACGCAGGGCGCGAGCGTATCGGCTGACTGTTGTGGCGCGGGCGGCGTCTCCGCATACGCGATCGCTGAGAGCACGCTGATCGTGAGAACGGAAACGCGCTCAGTAGCCACGACAGGGCTCCTGTTCATTGGAGTCGAGGAACGGGCTTTGTGGGCAGTTGACATAGCGCAGTCGAGAGCCGAATGGCTCGAGCTGATCAGCGCGGCGCTCAGCAGATGCATGTTGAGGGCCATTGCTACCCAGTTCAGCGGTTGCAACGCCTAAAAATGCCACCATGTCATCTTGATCTACGCCATCGCCTGAGACGCCAATGCCACCGATCAAAGTATTTCCACGATACAAAGGAACGCCACCCGGGAAAATCTGCAGACCGTTAGCAAGCAACGTCGAGGGCTCCCGCACGGCGAATCCAGCGTCAAAGCCACTGATTCCCGAGCAGTTGCCGGGTACATCGGGAGCGAGCCCCGCCACATGGGCAACGTGGTGAATGATGGCGTTATAGACAACATCCAATTGCAGACCTGTGCTGAACGGGCTCCACTGCCCAGCCGGCTTACTGAGCGGGCCTGCATCGTTAAAGTCCACGCCATCTGGGTAGAAAGGTCTCGCTAAATTGCCGACCGCCCGCGCGGAAAACGCGTAGCGACCATCAGTGAGTGCCGCCGGAACACCAATGAATCGTTGGAGTGCCCCGACGTACTGACTCGGCGCTTCGTTACGTAAGACTTCTAAGCCTTCATTGAGATAGACGGCAGGAGGTAAATCATTGAGTACGCTCGCTGCCGTAGCCGAAGAGAGGAAGGTGGCCGTACGGGCTTTTTGAACCGAGACATCAAGACCGAATACGGGGGCATCGCGGCTGCGCACGACGCCTAAAATTTCGCCGCGCGAATCGACCACCGTAATGGAGACTCGCGCGGGCAACCCGAGGGGTTTGCGAATCTGTGCACGACTACGTTGCGCGATACTGAGCGCGTTGAAGAGCAGCGTACGTACTTCAGTTTCAGTAAGGGCCTCAGCGCCATCGGTACCTGCGCGAGGACGGAATCGCTCGTTCCCCGCAGCATCAACCAGAACGAAGGCATCCAGCCCGGGATAATCCAAACGATCAGCGGTAACACCGGATTCACGCTGGCCAAAGGCGGTACCCCCACGTAGTGTGGCCTCGGTGTAACCCGTAACCGCGACTAAGCTTCCGATTGCGCTGAGCGACGCAAAGGCGGGGGGCGAAGCGACGGCCGAACTCAGCGCCGCATATTCGATATCCGTGTAGCGTAAGGTTTTGCCATCGGCCGTAATGCGATCCGCCCGACGCGCAGTGGGCACCGGATGGCCAGCCGTCGCCGCTAAAGCGATCGCCTCATCAAGATCGGTATCGATGTCTAAGATATTGGTATCTAAGCTGTAGAGCCCATCGGCCACGACACCGACGCCGCCCACCGGCACGCCATCCATATAAAGCGGGAACCCGCCGGGGTCGGCGGATAAACCGAGCGGTGAGCGCTGAGGACCTGCTGTCGCCGAGCTTCCGGGGCCGAGTGTCCGTAGGTTCAGATCCGAGCAGGGTAACTGGCTGAACTGCACGCCAAAAAGCGGGCCGCCCGGTGCCAAAAATTCGCCCGGATTGAAATGTGACTGCACGATTTGGCTCGCCGTGCGGGTGCTAAACGCGTTGCCTTCGCTCGATAGAAAGGCGCCCGTGATCGCTTTGGCGATAGCGGCCATCGTGGCGGGCACAATCGCGACCCCTTCCAGGCCGCCATCAATCGCGGCCTCGCCCTCTGCGGTACTGCGCAGCGTGATCGTGGACGAGGCGCCGTTCATGACAAATACGCCGAGCACATTACCGACACGATCTACCACCGCGATGGTGGCTCGCGCGTTACGCGCTTGCGCCTCGGCGACAGCACGCGCAATGACCGCTTGGACATCAGCGACTTGAAGACGGCTATTCGCGGTTCCGCAGTTGCCGGAACAATCCTCCGTGGCGGGCGTCGCGCTGCTGGGTAGGCCAGGTGCACTCGTTGGATCGTCGCCCCCACCGCCACAGGCCGTTAAGACGGCGGCGGCGATGAGATTGAGCCAGAGCGATCTACGTCGAGTCGTCATTGAGCCAGCGCCTTGGCAGAGGGCGTCCACAAGGGATGCGTTTCTTCGTGGAAGACGTGGCAGGAGACACATTCGCCCGGTACGAGATGACGGCTATGCGCTGCGCCAGGTTCGCCTCCATGGCAGTCACGGCAAGATTCGATTCTTGGCATCAACACGTCCGTCGCCGATTCAGAATTTTCTGCTTCATGACAGCTGCTACAGGCGAGATCTGCGGTGCGATGCGAGGCATGATCGAATCGCGCCTTAGGCATGAAAACTTGGGTGAGCTGTACCGGCAGGACATCCCATTGCGGACCTTCGTCCGTTTCGCGTCGGGTAACGGTGTGGCAATCCGCGCATACACGACGTTCAAAGATATCGGTCGCCACGAGTAGCGCTCGCGCACGCGCTTGGCCGAGACGCACAGCGCGCTCTTGCGGCGACAGTCGCTCACCGGTACCACGACGATTTGGCGCACTGGTTGCGAGCGGGTCAGCATAGCCTTCTAAGAATCGCGCGCTGTAATGACCGAGTAAAATCCGCCACGCCTCGGCCGGTTCAGCGTGCGGTAGCTGGCGCTCAGGCTGTGCGGGATCAAATTCCAACCGATGACAGCTCGCGCAATGTTGTTCCATGTTGATGGGCGAAAATTGCGCACCCCCCATCGTTGGCGTATGGCAGTCAGCGCACCCCATCACGACATCACCCGTCGGCGCTTGAATACCCTTGGGGTCGAGGTGGACCTTATGGGGGAACTCGAGGTTGGAGCTTTCTTTTAAGCGGGGATCATCCAGTCTCAGTCGTTGTAAGCGAGCCGGAGCAGGGCTTGCCATACCCGCCATCGCGCTAGTGATGGGCTGGCTAGAAGCCTGTAGCAGCGACACCTGAAACTCCGGATGCTGCGTGACAAAGTCTGTGACGGCGAGCACCGATTCATCAAAGCCACTGGCCGCAGGGTTTGCATGGCAGTCAGTGCAGAGACGCGTATCGGCTTGCACCAGTGTGGAGGGTTCATCATGTTCGATGTGGCAAGTTGTACATCGATCTGCCATCAAAGAATCGACTTGGGGGTGCCCTTCGGCCACGTGCTGAGTGAGGTGTGTGCTGTGACAATCAAGACAAGATTCGTTACGTACGCGTTGAAAAGGTTTAGCGTGGCAGGCTTCGCACTCGAGTTCTAATTCCGCATGGGCGGGATGTAAGGCCCCTGAACTCCACTGGCCGTCAGCCGGGAGCGGTGTCCCGCGTAAGCTTTGTAATAACGCTCCATCGCCACTCAGTCCTGACCATGGGAGGAGCAGGCCGAGTCCGAAGCAAGCTAAGAAAAACACCCATGCCCAAACGCGTTTTCGCCAGCCGAGCGCTTGAAGTGTGAGTTTAGGGGCTTCAATGTCTTTGACTGCGACCGCGGATCGTGGATCGGGCTCCAATGAAAATGCCGCGTCATATCCCGCTGGGGTTCGCAACCGGCGTAGAAGCATTGGGCCGAGCTGGACGATATCGCCAATTTGTAGACTCGCGTCTCGACACAAGCGGCCATTAACAGCTGCTTGCGCTGGCGAATTGACAGTCAGACCGACTCGCTCATCGCTGATTTTGATGGTGGCATGCTGCAGCAACACCCGTGGATCGTTGCACTGCAGAACCTGATCGGTCGCGCGACCAAAGGTGACGGTATCGCCCGCGTGAATTTTTTCTTGGGTTTCAGCGCCGCCGCCGGGCCCTCGCGAGATGATCTGAATCAGTATGCGCATGACGGCCTACCAGTAAAGGAACACGCTGACGACGTGCGCAATCAGCGCGCCGAGCAGAGCAAAGGTGATGGGAACGTGGAAATAAAGCCAAATGTCTAGCCAGCCGCGTACTCGTGCATCGCGCTGTAAACGACGCAACGCCACTCGGCGGGCTGCCACGATATTGATCAGATCACTGATACGCCGACTGAGTTCGCCATCTGTACTGCGGGATAACTGGGTGCCTAACCAGTCGAGTAAGCGGTTTTGCGAATCGTTGCCTTGCAGGCGGATGACACCGTCCGCAGCGGGCAACTCTACTTGCGAGCGATCGCGCGACGTCAATATGGCGAGAGTTCCTCCGCCAATCCGGGTGTGTTCACGCGCTGAGCGCACGGCATGACCGATTTCGATGGGTAGGTTGGTAATGAGCCGTTCGGCTCGCTGATCGAGATCGTCAACCTCTTGCAGCATCTGCGTTGCATTGAGTCCCGCTCGATTCGCAGACAGTTGCTCAGGAAACCGTAGATAAGCGACGACACCAACGATGCCACTCACGATGACCAGCATCATCAATACATATGCGAGCGTGTGAATATTCCAGCCGACTTGGAAGCCTGCATGGAGCGTCGCGATTAGAATCAGTGACAAGCCGAGATACACGTGGGCACTGACCCAACCCTGTAGGCTTCCTAGGCTCGATCGATACGCGCGCTTGCGTATACCCAAGGCGGTTAGCCAAAGAATGAGCGCAGCTCCGATCCCGCCTAAGGTATAGCCGAGCCAGGTTCCACCGTTGGGAGGTGAGATAGGGTCATGCCAAAGATAGGCAATGACTGAGACGCCGCATAGCAGAAGGGCGATCTTCAGATATCGCCGGCTTGCATAATCGAGCATCGACTGGTGCATGTCAGCGTTCCGCCGCTTCAGTGGTGACGTAGTCCACAAATTCCTGTGGACTGACGCGCAAGGCAGCGCCCGTTGGGCAGGCGCGAACACAGGCAGGGCCTCCGCTGAGGTCTTTGCACATATCGCATTTGACCGCCTTTTTCAGGGCTTTTTTGTCGTATTCGACTTTTTTGTTTTCGCCAAGGCCAAATAATAGCGAGCTCAGTAAGCTAGGCTGAGCCGGCTTCGGTGCCGACATATGAATGACGCCATAGGGGCAATTGCGTTCGCAATTTCCGCAGCCAATACAGTTGTCCTGGATGTACACCTCTCCGCTCGGTGAGCGACGAATCGCATCCGGCGGGCAATCCTTCATGCAGTGCGGATCTTCGCAATGTCGGCACGAGGTCGGGACATGCACATTCGCGAAGGTTGGACCGGCTGCGCGATCGAGTCGGGAGGTACCGCCATGGGTGCCTGCACACGCTTTTTCGCAGTTATCACAGCCCACGCATAGCGATTCATCGATTAAAAGAATATCGGTCGCTTCACCGAGACCCTGTTTAATCATGAAGGAGATTAAACCGCCGCTATTTTCTGCACTGGCTTGAGTTTGAGCATTAGACGAGACACGTTTACGCATCACGCCTTCCATTTCAGCTCGAAGCTCAGGATTATGATCGAGGAGCTCACCGAACGCGGTGGCATCGAGACTAATGGTTTCGGTCGGTACCGTAGCGCGCACGGTTGCACTACGCGAGGTATTGCCGAGAAGGCCCATTTCCCCAACGTAGTTGCCCGCTGCAACGTAAGAAATGACGACCTCGCTACCACCCATCGTGCGTGAGATCGACACTGAGCCATTACGAATGAGGTGCAGGCTATCGGCGTGATCTCCCTCAGCGAACACGACTTGGTTGGGTTTGAATTTATTGATCTTCGCGCGCGCCGCGATGGATTGGAGATCTTCAAAGCTAGCTTTAGGGGCAAAGCCTGTTTGGATGGTACGCGTGATAAAGAGGCGATCAATGACCTCTCGCACGGCATCAACTGAGCTGATCAGTTTGATCATATCTCGGCGTGGAGTTTCAATAAGGACGCAGTCTTTGCCGGCATAGACCGTTGCCGTACGGCGACGTCCGGAAAGCAAGCCCATTTCACCAAAGAATTGCCCGGCACTGAGTGGGATCCGCCGCGCCCCTGCGCCTTCGCCCACTTCGATTTCTACGCTACCCGACAGAATGGAAAAGAAGGTGTTGGTGTAGTCATTCCGGCGAAAAATAGCCTCGCCCGCTACAGGGACATGAATTTCACTGCCGAGGATCAGCTCACGAAACATCAGCGGATTCACATCGCTAAATAACGGAATCGTGCTTTGCATGGCTGCCAGCACTTCCGATACCGACTGCCGTCCAGGTAGTCGCGCAAATTTCTTTGCGAGCAGAGGCTCATCAGCAGGCGCGCACTCGCGACCCATGATGGATTCGACGACCTCATAGCCTTGATTCATCGCCTGTTTGATGAGGGGGTAACCCGCGAGCGCGCCAATGACATAAAGACCCGGCACGCTGGACTCGTATTGAGGCGACAACTCAGGTAACGCAGCGGGGTCCGTCGATGGAAAGCGAATCCCGCAAGACTCCACAAATTTCCGTGGGGCGATGGCACCGAGTCGAGCAATGATGCGATGACACGGCATGTTGATTTCGCCCTTGTCGGTCGACAGGGTCAACAGATAAGGCTTTTCTGCCTCGGGGGTTGCGCTCAGCGCCGAGCACTGGGTTTTGTACAGGCAGTCGAGCTTTTCTTCCTCAATATGCTTGAGGATCAGCGCGAGATTGCCGTCTTTACAACGCGCGAACTCTCCAGAGCGATTGACGATGATGACTTTATTTTGCTTGGAGAGTGCCACCGCATTCTCAATCGCCGCATCGCCTGCACCCACGACTAGGATAGTTTCATCTTTATATTCATCTGGGTCATCGAGGGTGTATTGGACGCAAGGGAGATCGTCCCCCGGTACGCCGAGTCGACGCGGATTGCCTTGCAGGCCAATCGCGAAAATCACATATTCCGCAGAGATTTCTTCGCCGGACTTGAGAGTCAGACGGAAGTCACCACGACTACCTGAAATCGCGGTGACGTCCGCGTTATAGCGGACGTTGACTTGATGCTCACCGAGACCATCCGCCCATTCGCCGAGGATTTTCTCGCGAGTGCCTACCTCGAACTTCAATGGGCTGCGCAGGGGGAGGATCCCTGGCTCCGCCATGACGTGCTTACCTTTTTGGTAGCGTTGAATGGTGTTGGCGTGTGCGGGACTTTGCTCAAGCAGGATGTGGGAGACCCCAGTCTGCGCGGCACGGGCGGCAGCGCTCAGTCCACCCGGACCCGCCCCGACCACTGCTATATGATAACGTTCGCTCACTGAGTCCCCCCTGATCCAAGGGTTTGCCGGTCGATGAGCAATCCCCCCGCTTTGGTCGTTGTTTAGGTTTGCAATCCCTCCCCTCTTAATGGGGGAGCATGTGACCCTACCGTTTCGGAAGTGTGCCGGCGCTTAGATGACGATTGCAATCGCAATCAGGGACTTATCCGCTGGTCATGAAGCGTTTGGTCCGCAATTCGAACACTTTTTG
>Ga0222714_10003089_pt1 | contig 17190 bp, 6 predicted proteins | sample C33_3DmetaG_FD_165048 | JGI IMG/M metagenome (GOLD analysis project Ga0222714, IMG submission 165048) | Estuarine water microbial communities from San Francisco Bay, California, United States - C33_3D | ecosystem: Environmental > Aquatic > Marine > Unclassified | place: USA: California...
GCTGTATTCAGCCCTGATGGCAAGTTGGCCCTAACGGCGAGTAGGGACAAAACAGCGCGCATTTTTGAAGTTGCCACAGGCAAGGAGCTGCAGGTGCTCAACGGGCATACTTCTTGGGTAAATTCTGCTGAATTCAGCCCTGATAGCCAGCATGTATTAACAACAGCAAAAGATCATAAAACTATCCATTGGAACGTCGAAACCGGAAAGCCACTATATACGCGCTTGCAGCTGGTAGGTGAGGATTGGTTGGTATATGATGAAGATTATCACTTTGACGGCACACCAGGTGCCATTGATTATTTATATCTGACTTGTGGCTTGGAAGTCATTGACCTAGCTCAAGTGAAAGACTCTCTTTGGGTGCCAGGCTTGGTTGAGAAAATCATGAACAATGAGCCAATAATGATTAATGACCGATTAGCGCCAAAGTTGAGTGATTTGAATATCTGCGATTTAACGCCATTAATTGAGCCTTTGGAGAATGGTGAGAAGGGCTTGTATCGCTATCAAATTACACCGCGCAACGGTGGATTGGGAGAGACAGAGGTGTACATCAACGGCAATTTAACTTACACTTTTATGCCTCAACAACTTGAACACCAAGTTGTAAATCAAAAAGAAATCTATTTTTTAACGATTTCAAAGGATTCATTAGCACCTTTTTTGGTTGGGGGTAAGAATAGTCTGAATCCTTTGTTTATAAAGTCAAAGGTAAAGGGCGCAAGTATTTATGGAAGAGGAGTAAAAGTTGAAATTGTGAAAGACACCGATGCAGCACGCCCAAGTTTTTATGGTGTATTTGTTGGGGTAAATGATTATGCTAACCCAACCAAGGAGAGTAGTGACTTTCGCTACAGAAACCTAGATTTTGCCAAAAAAGATGCCGATGATTTGGCAAATGCCGTTGAGGCTACAGCACGAAATTTATTTGATAGTTGCCATATTTATAAATTAACGGGTTTAGGAGCTGATCCTAATGCACCTACCAAAGCAAGGCTTCAAGAGGTACTTTCAGAAATAGGTAAAAATGCCAAGTCTAGTGATGAGTTGTTTATCTTTTTTGCCGGCCACGGCGATATTCAACAAATCAATAATCAAAAAGAGATTCGTTTTATCTTACACAGGGCAGATAAAAAGAACTTAATGAGCACTAGTTTTGGCGTAGAAGACTTAAAGCAGTGGTGTGACCCCAAAGTACTTAAAGCACAAAAGCGTGTGTTTGTTTTTGATGCCTGCCACAGTGGAGAGCTTATTAATCAAACAATGGCTTTCAATGGCCGAGGTGATGACGAAAGTATACGCATTCGCCAACTAGACAAACTCAAGGATAAGAACGGCATGATGATCTTGGCCGCAGCTGCAGATAATGAATTGGCTTATGAAGATGAAACCTTAAACCAAGGAGTGTTGACCTATCATTTACTAGAGGTCATCAAAACCCAGAAAATAGATACACTTCTCACTGTTAGGGATTGGTTTGATGATGCCATTGAAGCCGTCGCAGAGTATTCGCGCTTAAATGGCAATAAACAAGTACCTAATAGTTTTGGTGATGGACGATTTGAAATTGGAAACATAAATGAACAGGTGCGCGGGGCTATAAATATAAACTGTCCAAAAACGCGCATAGGTTTATGCGTGTTTACAGACCCAACTGGCGAAGCAGAACAACAATATCCAACCTTGGGTAGTAAAATCAATCAAAAATTTGAAACCTCAGGGAGCCGAGGAAGTTTGGTATATTCCAAAAACTTGGACAAGGCCTATAGGGTTGAGGGGAGCTATCGCCTTGAAAAAAAGAAAATAATGGTGCGCTACAAGGTATTCTTAGGAAGCGAGCAAAAAGGTGATGCTATTGAATTAGACCCAATGAAAGGCCTTACCGAGGACGAGATTGTCAAGCGCATTACCGCTTCAATCGAAAAAGAATTAGAACGCATTGATCAACGCGCAGAAAAGTGTAAATTAAAAAATTAATGAACCTTTATCTACATCGTTGACTATCGAAAAAGCTAGATTAATAGCCTACGATTCTATTAGATAGCAAGAAATCGTCTAAATAAATTTCAAAAATATCCTCGCCAAATTCTTTGGTTTGCATTTCTAAGGCGGAGATCTGTTTGGCAATATCTGCCTTTTCTGAACCATCTAATATTTTAAAGGGATTGGCAATCGTTAGGGTTGCTTTATGGTCCTCTAAACGTGTTTCTGCTTTAAATTTCAAAACATACCAACCTGGGCTCAGGTTGCTAGTATTAAAAGAATTTTCAGTGCCTATATGGGCAACAACATTGCCAGACATATCCACAATAACAGGCGCCTCAACGTAATTTAATTCGTATGGAAATTTCCACCAAATGTTATAATCTTGGTTGTATATTAAGGCACTATCTACGGTATTGAACTCGTATGTTTCAGTTTCTCCTCCTCCTCTTGAAGAAGATCCTTTTTGAACACCTTGTTCTGATTCTATAGGCTTACTAAAAACAACTTGTGAGTATGAACTGCCTTTAATTGCTTGTTGATTGACTTTGCTCAAGACAGTACTGTAAGTAAGATTCTCACAAGGGCAATAAATCTTGGCATATTTAGTGCCTTTGTGTGCAATGAGTATAGCACTTTCTGCAGACGATATTTTTGCGTCTTTGGAAAGCGTTAAAGGCAGGTGGTTTGGTGTGCGTTTTGAATTATTTACAGTCACAACGCCTTTCTTGACGGAGATTTCTAAAGATTGTCCAAAGGAAAAAAAACTAATTAGCAGAAGGAAGATAAATAAACTATTTTTTTTCATGTTGCATGAGTTTTGGAAAATACTTGTGCTCGAATGGCTCTAGAATTTCGAACATTTCTTCAATTATTAATAGTGCAAAAAGTGTACCACCTAATTTGACAAATATCAAATGATCCATTAAAAACAAAACCAGAAAAAGTAATGGTATGCTGAGAGCAAAGAGTAAAAATCGGTTTAATAGTTTTCCGAATTGATAGAAAAGTAATAAAACCAAAAATACACAACAAATCAACAATTGGAAAAGTCTAATCCAAAAGTCAGGTATAACAGTAAACTGCTCGCTTGGGTTCAACATATTAGAAATAGCTACAGCATGGATCACCGCTCCGTTCATTACAGGCTCTTTGTTGATGAGATGTTTTGTATCTGCAGGAATCCTAAATTTATCTTCTATATCATATTTTGCACCAAAGTGGTCTTGATCACCTAAATAGCCAATAATTACAATTTTATTTTCTATACCTTCTTTAAATATTTCAAGTGAATCCTCAACCAATTCTTGAGAATTCATGTAATGGAAATTTTTGGAATAGTTGAGTTTATCTTCATAATCCTTCCTAATATGTGATATTCCATTGTTTATAGCATTAAAATGGATTAAAAACTCGTTTTCAGAGCCAATCTTTAAATTTTTAGTTGGGTATGCAATATGGGCAAGTTTGTAAGCAAAACTTTTGGGTGAATTGCTGTAAAAACGAATGGTTCGTTGATTGTGCTCATGAACTTTAGGAAATTCGGCATTACCGACATTGGGATATTGAATATCATTGGCAGCACCTTGTACAAAAACTATTTTTTTATTGTCATGAAAATCTTTTAATTCATCGGCTTTATTTTTGTTGAATGTCACATCAACACCAATACATTTTGGATTGTATTTCAATAATCTTGTGAGGAGCTCTTTGTATTTGTAGCGTTCATTAATGCCAATATCTTGGGTATTTACCAAGACGACCTCTTTTTGTTTTTTCATGAAATCAGAGGCGTGGTCTTCATCGTATTTGTAATAATACAAATCATTGAAATATATATCAGAAGTTACATGCTCATTTATGTTGAATACTTGCATGAACCGCTGACTTAATAACAAGTGTTCTACAAGGTAAATGGATAGCAAAGAGAAACTCAAATAGATAAGGAATCGCAGAATTTTGGCTTTCATTATATTATACTTTGCCTAAAGATAGTTTAGATTTTTTTAATCATAAAATAAGCACTAAATTGAATCAACTTTAATGTTGATTTTCAATGAAAAAACTATTCACACTTTTAGTTTTCATTACAATTTTTAAACAATCCCATGCCCAGCAAAGCTTGGATAGTTTGAGGTTGGTGCTGCCGATTGGGCATTCAAACACAGTACAAAGTGTAAAATTTAGTCCAGATGGCAATTTTTTTATTAGTGCAAGTGTTGATAGTACAGCAAGGATATATGATGTCACGAGCGGGAAGGAGTTAAGAGTATTTAAATGCGAATACCCTTTAAATTCAGCTTCATTTTCTCCTGATAGTAAGTATGTATTATTGGGTGGGTACAATCTTTGGCCAAGACTTGTTGATATTACGTCTGGTGAAATAAAATTGAAATATAAATCGAATTATTCAGTAAATTGTAATAATGAATATGAAGTCGATAAACTCCATCCGCTTTTTAGTCCAGATGGTAACTATGTCGCATATGCTTTTAAAAATATATTGGTGATCTGGAATGCTTCAACTGCTGAGATAATCCATGAACTTGAATTGATTGATGAGGACTGTTGCATTGATAAAATTGCTTTTAGTCCAGATAGTAAAATGTTGGCATATTCATTCGTTGACCATCAATTTTATCATGTCAAAGACAACGAACTGCAATTTAAGAACTTTCAAGCGATTCTTATAGACTTAATAAATGGAAAAAAAATCAATGAACTAAGGAGCCAACCCAATAAAACATTGAAAAAAATGCAAGCAATTGAATTTAGCCCGAACGGTGACTATTTACTTACGGCATTAAATGACTTAAATGTCTATTCTGTAAACAATGGTGAGTTAGTAAGAGAATTTAAATTTACTACTATCAATGAAAAATTTAATCAATTAAAATTTGCATCATTTAGCCCAGATGGAAAAAATATTCTCGCCGTTATTGATAATCAAGTAAAAATATTTGATGTTCTTTCTGGTGAAGAAATCCATATGTTAAATTATAACGATGAAGTTTCTTTAGCGCAATTTTGCGAAAACGGTTCGGGTGTTTTTACCATAACCGATCCTAAAAACTACGGGGAAGACCAAGTTTTTTATTCAGATCTAAATTATAATGGGTTAGATGGGGAGATAGTCAAATTTGAATTAGGAAAAACGAAACTTCATATGAATGATGTAATGGTTTGTATGGATGTCAGTCCAAATGGAAAGGATTTTGTCTTTTCAGGCTACGGAAAAACCATTCATATAAGATCAACTGAATTTCACAAGAAATTGGATATTCTCACAGGAGTTTTCTCAACCTTAGAATGGACACATGATGGAGAGAGTAAGGATAAAAAAAGTTTTCTTTACTATGTATTAGGATCCGCAGATGTTCAATGTGTCGGTGCTATAAATAAATTGATTCTAACAGGTCACAATGAGGCTGAAAAGATTATGAGTGCTGAATTCAATTCACTTGAAGATAAAATAATAACGGCATCAACAGATGGCTCAATCCGTGTAACATCTTTGGTGGATTCAGTTCAAGTACCTTGGGGATTTGAATACTCTAAAGAGTTAAGTATATATAAACCATACAAAAAGGAATGTGTTTTTAAATATGCACAATTCAGCCCTGATGATGTTTATTATTATGGTGTTGGATATAAGAGAAGAAGTTACTTTGCTGAAAAAAATTTATTTGTTCTTAAACATGTCAATAATGGTAAAAATGTTTGGGGTCTTATAAAGTCAAAAAAAATCAGCAAACTTCATTGTTTGGAGTTTAGTCCTGATAGTAAATTTTTATTATTTAGTAGTTCAAAGGATACCGTAACAAAAATGGTTGAAATTGAATCTGGCGAAGTAATTTTTAATTTTAAATCAATGGGCATTCAATCATTAAGAGATGCTCATTTTACACCAGATGGTACAAAAGTCGTTATTCTGAATAACGACGGAAGAATTGATATTTTTAATACAAAAAACGGAGATCATGTTCAATCTTTTGAAACGCATTTAACCAATAATATAGTTTATTTTTTTGATTTTAATGAATCTGGCAAAACAATAAACATTCATTGTTGGGATCATATGACTTATATCTTCGACCTAACTTCTGGTAGGTTTTTGGGTAAAAAACTTCATACTGTATCTGGTGAAATTTATACATTACCAAATTCGCCTTTCTACATGTGCACTGATAAAAGTTTGAGCAAATTATTATATTACGTTACGCCAAGCATGAAAGTGATTGGCTTTGAACAGCTCGATGTCATTTATAATCGTCCAGATATCATCATGGATAGTTTAAGTAAATACTTTGATGTCGAAGATTGGGGAATGATTGAACAATATAGAAAGTCATGGGAAAGGCGGATAAACGACATGGGTTTCAAAGTTGACGTTCTAAACAACAAGGAATTGTCGGTTCCTACATCTCAATTTACTATTTTAAAACAAAGTGATGACGGAACAGTCGAATTACGCATTACAGCCCATGATTCTAAATACCAACTTAAAACGTTTAATATTTATATAAATGAGACGCCTTTATACGGATCATTAGGTAATTCTATTGCGTTTTTAAACAAAAAAGATTTAGACACAATAGTGAAGTTTAGGCTTGGTTTCGGACTTAACAAAATTCAAGCTACAGTTACGAACGATCAAGGGTTAGAGAGTTACAAGTCTGCCCAATATTTTAGATTTGATAACCTTGACCCATTTTTTGAACCTAAAATTTTATACATCGGTATTGGAATAAATGAATTTGAGTCTTCTGATCATAATTTAAAATATTGTGTTAAAGATGTTGAAGACTTAAAAAATGCTTTGTCTTACAATAATAAAATTGATACAGTAATACTAAAAAATCAAAATGTAACAAAAGAAAATATATTGGCGATTAAAGAATTGCTTTTAAAAACAGACATAAACGATAAGGTAATTATATTTTGCAGTTCTCATGGAGTATTAGATGATAGTTTAAATTTTTATTTAGCGATGTACGATGTTGATTTTAACAATCCGAAAGACCGCGGCTTGTCAATGAGTGAATTGGAAAGTCTTTTGGATGGTATCCCAGCTCGTAATAAATTACTTTTAATTGACGCTTGCCATAGCGGTTATTTTGACAAGGGGGATTTAAGCTTCCTAAAATACAAGAAAAAAAATGATGGAGGCAAATCTGAGGATGAAATTATTTTCGACCGTTTCATCGATTACAGTGAATTATTTATCAATACTCGCAATTCTACAGGTGCTTATCTAATTTCGGCCGCTGGTAAAGAAAAGGCTTGGGAAGGTATTGAAATAGCAGATGAAAAAATTGAGAACGGCGCTTTTACATATAGCATATTGGAATATTTAAAATTACATCAAGGCTCTTCTAATATGACACAGAAAGAACTGAAAGTAGAAGGCCTTAAAAAATATGTTGAAAGTCGAGTAGAATTTATTACCAATGGACAGCAAAAACCCACTTCAAAAAATGAAACCTTTGAAAATAATTGGAGTATTTGGGAGCCATATGAAAATTAAAACCACAATATCATATCAATTTTGTTGAATAAGTTAATTGAACCGCTGACTTAATAACAAGTGTTCTACAAGGTAAATGGATAGCAAAGAGAAACTCAAATAAATCAGGAATCGCAGAATTTTGGCTTTCATTATATTATACTTTGCCTAAGGATAGTTTAGATTTTTTTAATCATAAAATAAGCACTAAATTGAATCAACTTTAATGTTGATTTTCAATGAAAAAACTATTCACACTTTTAGTTTTCATTACAATTTTTAAACAATCCCATGCCCAGCAAAGCTTGGATAGTTTGAGGTTGGTGCTGCCGATTGGGCATAATATGAGTATTACTAAAACTATCGAAACAAAAAATTACATAATCACCTCTTCTTCAGATACATATGTGAAATTATGGGACAAAGCAAGTTCTCGACTATTATCTACTAATTCGACATCCAATGGTGGTGTAAATGATTTAGTTTTTGATTCAAAAAGAAACACTGTAATTTTTGGATCTGAGGATTCAACAATAAGTTTTTGGAGCATTAGCCCAACAGAAAATTCAGGTACAATTAAGATTGGTTTAAAAGATGTTGTTAACAGGTTAGTAATTGATACAATAAATGATGTGCTTTTTATTGTAGAAGGAAGAAATTTAATATCAAAATGGGATATAAAATCAAAAAAACAAATTTGGCGAAAGCAGTATAAAAATGGTGATATTAATATGATTAAGTTAAGTCAATCGACAAATCAACTTTTCATCTTATTATTTGACGGGAGCCTAGAAACGTTGAATACAGCTAATGAAAAAAATGCCAAGTCTGACCAAAGCATAAAAAACTTCAAAATTTCTGACGAGATAATTATTGACTTTGAATTATATCGAAACATTTTTGTAGGTGGATTAATCGATGGAATATTTATTCAAGATATAACCAATACTGAACTCTACTATAAAATATATTTTGAAGACTGGGTAATGAATGTAGAAATTCTTGATAGCAAAGAATCAATTATAGCAGTCGACACGAAAGGCAATCTGAAGTTAATTCATTTACTTACAGGGTCAATTATAAAAGAACTTTGTCTTGGTGTTAATATTTCTTCAATGACCATCTCCAAAAATGAGGATGAACTTATTTGTTCAACATCTGATGGAGATTTATTAAGAGTATCGTTGAAATCATTCGAAATAAAAAGTTATGTGTTGAACGAAATAAATCCAGTTAATAACATAATCTCAAAAGTAGAATCGATTATTATTACAGCAAATGAACAAGGGAATTATCATTACATCGACTTTTTAAAAAATTTTCAGATTGAATATTCAGTTAATGGAATTACCAAGATTTATTATCCAAATCAAGAAGGTTATTTTTTATTAGCAAATGATACAATCGCTGATGAATTTAATTTTCAAAATGCAAACAAAAGTCATAAAATTTACTTTGAAAATAACCCAATTACACTGGCAGGTTACAGTGAAAGTGGGAATGTCCCATTTATAGTTTACAGGGATTATGGTGTATACATTTTGGATTCACTAAAAACAAAAATAGTAAACAAAATTCCTAAAGTTTCGGGCTATAATTACGTGTTGACTGTTGAATTTTTAAATAATGATTCAACAATCGTTGTTGGAGAAACAGAAGGTGGGTTAATGATGTTTGATCTTTTTTCTAATAAATATCATGAAATAGACTTAAATTTAAAAGAGCCCTACATTAATAAAGTATTATTGATAAAAGAATATTCCAAAGGGGAAATTTTCAATGTTGTTACAAGTTTTTCAGCTAATATAATTGGAGTCAAAAAAGGTAATGTCATTAAACAAAAACAATTTGAAAATAGAATAATTTCCGCATGTGTTCTGCACAATAGTCTTTACATTTTATTTTCTAATAATGTACTTAACATCCTAGATGCTAAAACCTTGAATTTAGTCCAAGCGACTCATTTCCCGTTTAAAGTTATAGGCTTGTATCCAAATGGCAATCGATTAATCTGTAAGTCTAATGATGGCACTTTTTATTTTATTAATAAAAATGAACTCAATTATATGTTTTCCTATTTGGTATTAAAAAACAACAACTGGCTCATCAAACTCCCCAACTCTCCCTACTACATGTGTTCCAAAGATGCCAGCAAAATGCTGCATTACGTCACACCGAGTTTAAAAGTTATTGGCTTCGAACAGCTCGATCCGGTCTATAACCGTCCGGATATTGTTTTGGACAGTATCGGAAAATATTTTGGCAATGAGGACCGCGGCATGATAGAAGAATACCGCAAATCCTGGGAAAAGCGTATAGACCGTTTAGGCTTGGATAAAGAGAAGTTAGGCAAGGGAGAAATTGCGGTGCCAAGTGCGGAGATTGTTGGTGCTGATCAAATTACTTATGAGAATACGGAAGGAAAAGTCAATATTACGGTTGCTGCAAACGATGCAAAATACTCCCTTCGGAGGTTCAATGTATTTGTCAATGAAGTGCCGCTTTATGGATCTGCGGGCATCTCCATTGCGCATTTGAACAAACAAGCATGGGATACAACCATCAGCGTTCCATTGAGTGTAGGCGATAATAAAATTCAAGTATCCGTGATGAACGAACTCGGTTTGGAGAATTTTAAGTATCCTACCTATGTGAATTACACGCCAGAAAAAACAATCGTGGCTAAAACCCATTACATCGGCATAGGCGTGAATGAATTCAAGGAATCGGGTCATAACCTCAAGTACTGTGTGAAAGATGTAAGAGATTTGGCCTTTGCATTTTCCAAAGAAAACACCAATTGCGATACCTTGTTATTCACAGACCAACAAGTCACAAAGGAGAACATCTTAGCACTCAAAGAATACTTAAATAAAACCGGCGTCAACGACAAAGTGATCATCACGTGCAGTTCTCATGGCTTACTAGACGACAGCTTGAATTTCTACCTCGCGATGCACGATGTTGATTTCAAATATCCAAAATTGCGAGGCTTAAAGTACGAAGAACTCGAAAGTTTACTGGACGGTATTCCTGCGCGCCAAAAGCTGCTCTTACTCGATGCCTGCAATAGCGGTGAAAACGACAAAACTGAATTATTAAAAAAGGAATTGGCTCAAGCAGAAACCCAAAAAGAATCTTTTGAATTGGCTGAATATAAGAACAAAACCAAGGGTGTCATCATCCAACTCGAGGAAGAAAATAAAAGCAACTTCAAGAAAATGAACGAACTTTTTGTGAACGTGCGCAACAATACAGGCTCGGTGATCATATCCGCAGCGGGCGGCCAGGAGAGTGCACTAGAAGCAATAGAAGTGGAAGGTATTACCATCAAAAACGGCGCATTTACTTATAGCATCTTGGAATGCTTAAAGCAAAATGAAGGCAAAGAACTCAAAGTGAATGCTTTAAAACAATACGCAGAGAAACGCGTAGAGGAAATTACTGGCGGCAAACAAAAACCCACCTCCCGCCAAGAAACCATGGAGATTGATTGGGGGGTGAATTAAGGGCCGTAACTTACAACAAATGAAACAACTTATATTCGCCATAATCATTTTATTCTCCTTTGGAGATATTTTCGCTCAAACTGAGCCACGCCTGGTGGTGCCCGTAGGCCATACAAATCATTACAATGTAAATAAGCATCCATCATCGGATCCAAATTTTTTATTTACAACCGAAACCATCACCATCACTGGAGCTAATCCTAAATCTATACTGCTAGTTTGGGATACTTGGTCCAAAAAAGAAGTATTTCGTATAGAAATTAATGGCAAAGATCAATTTGATCATTTGATTTTTGAAGACCCCTCAACTCATACCTTACTTTTTGATGCAAAAGATGTTTTTATTCGGGTAAACTTCGAACACGATACTTTCGATACCCTTTCGAAACTTCATCACGGACATTTACACCATATTGACAATACTCCGTTATTTCTTATTGGCAATAAGGATTCTGTTGCTTTTTATGATTTGAATAAATTTCAATTTGTTGCTGAATATCCCATAAATATATGGAATTTGGTAAAGTGGAGTACCAATGCAAATCAGTCTGGGTCATTTGACAACACAAGTGTTTTTCTTTTAAAATCAGACAAAGAATCGAGTCAAATTTTTGTTTATAACCCCAATCAAGTTGTACAATTGAGGCAAATAGAATTTGACTTTGGTGTCAAGAAGGTTTTTCTTATCAATGAGCATAAAATTATTTTAGAAAAGGAGGAAGTCCAATCAGGTAGTGTGCCTAGATCTTTTTACCCTTATGATTTAAAATTTAATACTTTTCAAACGGCAATCCCCTGTCATCAATATGCGATTAATGGGTTTGAACATCATTCAGATGGCGGGTTTATATCCTTTGGCAATGATAAACGTCTGCTTTTATGGGACAGCACTTTATCAATCACGAAGGAAATCAATGTTTTTAAAAGTTATCACCTTCCTTCTTTTACAAAGCTCGTTGATACTGAAGATGAACTTCTCTTTGAAGCGAGAATAAAAAAAAATAAACCGAATCAATCGATTGATTCGCTAATACTGAAAGGAATTATTGAAAAACAAACTTTTCTGCTTACACATATCGATACAACTATTTGCGCACTTGATACTGTTGACTACAATCAAAACGAACTCGAGCAAGAATTGCAATATATCTACGGACTTGATAAGCCCTATGAATATTTGTCAAATAAAAATAATCGTATTCAGCTTAGATCTGAAATTGATTCAAATTATTCTGAAATTTTAACTATAACAAGTGATTTTAAATTTAAAATTTCAAATATCAGGACTGATTCATTAAAGGAAAGTTATAATCTAATAGAATCATTCAATTCGAGTCAGTTTAATGAATTAAACGAAGCAAGCCAATTTGATTTTTTTGCAGAGTGCAAATCCTTGAGCACAGAATTCATAGATCCAGATTTTATTGATGATCTACAGGCTTCTTACTTTAAAGAAAAGAAGACCAATCTTAAAAACTGGGATGAGAATTGGCAGCTGAATTCCACATGTATTAGGCAAGATAGTACAAAGTTTGTGTTATATGATTCGCTTTTTTACCGTGGCAAACTGATACTTAATGATTCAACTTTTGACCGGGATACGATTTATCAGCCTTCATCATTAGTGCCATTAGATAAATACATGTGTTTGATCAGGAAATTGAATGACGATACGCTTCAATTTACCTTATTAAAGAGTGGAAAAATACTAGATCAAGTAACTTTATTAGGTTTAGGAAGAATACCTTTTGATTCTAATAAACTCCTATTTACTTCAGCCTATGATATTCCATGGGGGGAATACAATACAACATTTTCTGACTTTCCAATTCATGATTTAGAATCTTATTTTATATACTATCCTGGCCGGAGAATTCATTACCAAAATTACCGTGACGAAAAACAATCCTACGATGTCGAAATGAAAATCAAAGAACTCGTTGTATTGAATTCAAAGCTCAAGTTAGTAAGTGTTGATTCATTATTTAAAACGGATTACCTCGAAAAGAAAACCGATAAATTCTTATTTAATACAACCAATGACCATCTTTTTTATGATTATAAAAATGTAAAAATGTGGTATAGTCCGGGGCTAAATTTTCATAAAATTGAGATGCAAAGAGAAGATCAAAAAATTAAATTTTACATCTCAAAATCATCAAGTTATTTCAATTCATTGGACTGGATTTATTGGCAAACAACGTATAATAATTTACTATCGGCACATTTATTAAAATCGATTTCTCAAAATAACGAGCACAATGAATTTTATATTGATCAAGAACAAAAGGCAATCTTTCAAATATCCAATCAGAAATATGTTGGGAATAATATTGAAATCAACCCAAAGGAGGTGTTTCTTGGATGTTTTTTAGCCAAGAATTTACTTGTCGTATTGGACGAAGAAACAAATTTTTATCATGTTCGGGATTTCAATAATCAAGAGTTATTTTCATTTATTTTACTCGAAGATGGTCAGTATTTGTTCTTTGACAAAGATTACCATTTTGATGGCCACCCCGCGGCAATTTCTCAATTGTATCTGACGTGCGGTTTAGAAGTGGTGGAACTCTCTCAAATCAAGGACGCCATGTATGTACCAAATCTGGTGCAGCGCATCTTGAATGGTGAAGATTTGAATCACCTGCCTAAATTAAGCGATATTTCTATATGCGGGATTACCCCAAAGGTGGTGCCAATAAAGAATAAAAATGGGAAAGCAAGTTTTAAAATCACGCCACAAACTGGTGGAATAGGCGAGATTGAAATTCAAATTAATGGTGTATTGCGTGAAATAAAAAATCCTGCTGAATTAAAATTCCATCAGGGTTCATACCTACTGGAGGTTGATCCAAATTTAATTGAATCATTTAAAATTAATGGACAGTCAGCTCATATCAATGTTGTTGCCAAAACGAAAAATAATTTATTAGCCTCAAGAGGCGCAACTATTGAAGTAATTGATGAAGTGAGCAGCTACTTAAAGCCGTCGTTATATGCGCTCATGATTGGAATAGATAGTTATAAAGATCCGAGCCTAACACTTAATTACGCTGCAAAAGATGCCAACGACCTTCAGCAAGTATTGCAATCATCGGCAATCCAATATTTCAATATTGATGATACAAACAGAGTATTCTTTTACAACCTTACAATAGATAAAAATAAGAATATTGGTACCACACAACTCAAAGGCGTAACTCCTGACAAAGGAAATATCATTAAAACTTTGGAATATATTTCGATGACGAGTAAGCCCGAGGATATCATTCTGCTCTTCTTTGCTGGCCATGGAGAAATAATTGATAACAATCAATTACTATTGCTAACCGCTGAGGCAACCAAGGAGCAGCCAATAGGTATTAGGATGAAAGATTTATTGGACTATATGAATAAAATTCCGGCTGGAAAACGTGTTCTAATTTTAGATGCTTGTCATTCAGGAGCTGCGATTAACGACCTAGATATGGCGATGTTTGCCGGGACGAGAGATATTTCGGAGGCGGAGCGAGAATCCCGTAGATTAAAAGAACTTGATAAGTTGGCAAGTAAATCAGGATTTTCAATTTTAACCGCCTCTTCATCAAAGCAAAAAGCAATGGAATTACCTCAATATGAACATGGGCTCTTGACCTATTCGTTATTGAGTGCCATTGTGAATAATCCATATTCACTTAGTAATGATCGCGTTCTAGTTCTTGATAAATGGTTTATTGCAGCAGAAGAGGAAATGCAAAAAATCAGTTCTATTCAGAATGCTGAAAAATTTATTCCGGTTAGTTTTAATTTAGGGGTGGTAAATGATGAGGTGAAACAATATGTGCATATTGCTAAAACGCCAAGTATTTTCATTGAAAATGTGCTCAATATCAACGAGGTAACTGATGATTTATTCATTAAAAATCAATTAATAAACATTTTTCAATCAAAAGAAAAAAAGTTAAAAAACTCATTTCTATATGTTGACTTAGCAGATGCTCTTAGGGTAAATATTATTTATGAGCATACTGATTCTAAACTAAAATGCACAGTCAATCTACGGAATGGCCTAGATCTTAAAACATTTACTTATGAGAGCGAAATTCAAAAAATCGATGAATTGCTTCAGATTATTTCCGACGATGTTATTAGGTCATTATTAATCAAGTAGTTGTAATTATTAATCGAATGCCTTATATTTAAACAATATACTTACTCAAATGAAATCTTTAGTTACTTTTTTCATCCTTTTCCAATTAAACTATATATGGTCTCAAAATCATTATTTGATTGAATATGATCGAATTTTAAATTCAGAGAAATATTATAAACTTTCATACAACCATGGCACCTTTGAGCCTAGTGAGATAAAGAAGCCTATTATTAAAAAAGGTGACGTCATCAAATTTAGGCTTGTCAATGTCAATCCACTTGTCTTTCAGGTAAATATCCGAGATCCATTTGAACATGGACTAATAAGCCCGGGTGCGAAAACCTTATCAGGATTTGGAGGTATTCTTGAAAATCTGAACGGTGTGAATTATGAATTAGGTTCTCAATTAAGTGCTCTTGACTATTCTAAGCCTGATGCACCTGTATTTAGCCGGGGCGAAACGCCATCTGAAGAATTGCAATTGCGAAACGAGGCCTTGCTTAAGTTAAATGAGTTCAATCAAGTATTGAAAGAATCTTTAGAAATGGCAAAGCAATATACGACTACTTCTAATTTATTAAGTTCTACGTCACTAACAAAAGATGAAATTATTAGTGCATTAGATTCTATTGGGCAGCGAACTAATTATAAGGTGTATCAAGAAAATAGGACTTATCTGGATAAGGAAATTTTAAATATCCAACAAAATCCTTCATTGATTAATTCTGATTACCAGCTTATTGAGCGTTCTTATGAATTTTTAAAAAACGAATTGGATGCATCGGTACAGAGCCCGTTGCATTTTAATGACTTGCGAGAGCAATTGGCTGCCTCAGAATTCACAAAGGAATATGCTACAGTATTAGGATACAATTCGTCACCGTGGGCAAACGAAAAGTTTGATTTTTCTAGTGATTTGAGCTCTGTTGAATATAGTTTAGAATTTGTTGATATTGACGCTCAAATTTCTTCTGAAGATGAAGGTTACCAGGATGGGCTCTTACAAAGCCATACCATTGAATTGGCAGTTCAAACTCCTGGTGGTTTCAGTTGGTCTACCGGATTTGTTAATTTGATGGTTTCGAAAGGGTTCAATAATTATGAATTAAGAGAAATCAGTTTTGGAGACTCTGTACAAATTACTCAAAATGGTGCTGTCGTCAAATCAAGATTGGCACTCGCCACCAATCTAAATTATAATTTTTCATCGGCCAAAAATATCATTCCTCAATTAAATATGGGTATGGCCATCGGATTTGTTGGTGATGAAAATCCACTTAATATTTTGCTTGGTGGGGGGCTTAAATTTCGTCAATTTCCATTCTTAGGCTTAAGTGCTGGCCTTGCCTTTTGCCAAAATCAGGTTTTAAATAATGGATATCATTTATATGATAACCTTGAAAATTCTAACACCCTGCTCTTCGATCAAGTTGTTCAGAGGGTTTATTCACCAGGGTATTATTTTGGTATTAACATTACATTATAATTGCGATTATGAAAAAGTTTATATTATTCTCAATATTTTGTTGCTGTTCAATTTCAATTCTGTTCAGTCAGGTAAATTACCGGATTTCATATGATAAACTCTCTGATGAAGTAAGTTTCTACAAACAAAATTGGTTGAACGGGGACTTGGAAGAGGAGTCTGTCAAATCCATACATTTGAAGCAAAATGATATTGTCGTGTATGAGGTAGTAAACGTTAACCCATTTATTTTTTCTACTGAAATTTACATGAGTAAAACAGAGTTAACTGATCAAAACGCTTCGCCCATTGCCACCATTCTAAGCGGCTTTTCTGGTTTTGGAGGGCCTGCCCTAGGATTATTGACATCGATGGCATCGCGGCCACCGGAGCCAGTTTTTTCTTCAAGAGGAGATGTTGATCTGCAACAGGAACAAAGACTAATGTTTGGTACATCAGTTAATAATGTATACAGTGAGATGACTGAAATTTTGGATAGTTATCGTACTTATGACCAAATGGTACAGGTTAAATACAGCAAAAGCCTAACACAGGAGCAAATTTTAGAAAGACTTGATAGTTTGAATGAATA
>Ga0222714_10003090_pt1 | contig 17190 bp, 17 predicted proteins | sample C33_3DmetaG_FD_165048 | JGI IMG/M metagenome (GOLD analysis project Ga0222714, IMG submission 165048) | Estuarine water microbial communities from San Francisco Bay, California, United States - C33_3D | ecosystem: Environmental > Aquatic > Marine > Unclassified | place: USA: California...
CAGGCTGATGACTGGGAAAACAAAGCTGAACTAGCCATCAATAAAGGCAGGGAAGATTTGGCCAAAGCGGCACTTGTGGAAAAAACCGCCGTTAAGGAGATGATAACTCTGGTCCACGAAGACATGAACAAGCTTGATGCTGCTCTAGATCAACTCAGTTTGGAAATTGAACAATTGCAAAGCAAACTCAATGAAGCCAGAGCACGACAAAAAGCGCTTTTAATGCGCCATGATGCAACTTCCTCACGACGCACTGTTAATGCTAAGCTTTACGATGGTTCAGTTGATAAGGCTATCAATAAGTTCGAACATTACGAACGAAAAATTGAACGCATGGAAAGTGAAATAGAAGCCTATGAAATGTCTGGCAAAAATATAGAAGCAGAATTCGTAGCGCTTGAAAAGGAGGGCAAAATTGAAGAAGAACTTGAAAATTTAAAAGCTAGGCTTGAAAAAAGAAATACGGAAAATACAAGTTCTGAAAATAAATCCACAGATAGCAAATAAGCCTAATAAAAATAGAAGGAATAAACTATGGAGTTCCTCGCATTACTAATACCAATTTCAGCACTTACTTTGCCTATTTGGATTGTATGGATAGTTCTACATTACAAATACAAAAATAGAGAGTTTCGCAGCCTTAATGCAGAAGAAAGCGGCCAGTTGGATGAGCTGAATGCCTTGGCTGAGCAAATGGCTGGACGAATAAAAACACTGGAAACAATTCTGGATGCTGAAAATCCTGAGTGGAGAGATAGCTATGCAGAATGAACGACCCAAACTTTGTCTTATTGACCAAGATAAAAAATTCCTTGGTGTATGCGCTGGCATTGCTGATTTCGTTGGTATCGAAACCTGGATGATAAGACTGGGATTCATTCTCAGTATAATTTTTGGTGGCTGGTTTATGATTCCCGCCTACTTTATCGCCTGGTTTTTTATGGATAAAAATCAATCCGGAAATTTGAGTGAAAACTTAAAGAAATTCAAACCTAATTCGACAATAAACCATTTTCGAAATGTTGATTACAAAAAGAAACTCTATAAAAACACCAAAGATAAAAAAATTCTTGGCGTCTGCGCTGGCATAGCGGACTATCTGGAAGTAGATGTCACCATTGTTCGCATACTTACCGTATTGGCCATGCTAATTCCTGGTTCGGTTGTTTTTTTAGCCTATTTTATTGCTTACTTTATTTTAGATGAAAAACCACGCACCAGTTACACTCCAAAAAATACAGAATACTCAAAAGTGGCCGAAACGCTTGAGGAAACTAATAACTCTTCACGCACGACTTTTAAAAACTGCTCCAGAAAATTTTCTACCATACATGAAAGGTTAACGCGCATCGAAGCTTATGTGACATCCAGCAAATTTAAACTGGACAAGGAATTCAAAAATATCTCTTAACTTGGTGGATCAACTTTATCCAAGGTTGATCCATTGACTCTGAACCAGCCAGCAATAGAATATCGATCGCGTTTTGTACTCAGAACTTCATGCGGAAGCTCTTCACTCAGAAAGCTTACTAAAGTCCCGTAACTGGGTGTTATCCTGATTTTGTCATCATCACTCAGATAAAGTTCAAGTTCTCCACCATCATCAGGTAACCATCCTGGATTTAAATACAAGACCATTGAAAGAACACGGTTTGATTCCCCTTTAAATGCATCAACATGTTTCTTATAAAAAGCCCCAGGTGCGTAATGCGAAAAATGACTTTCAAAGGAAAACAGGCCAAGGAATAAGTGACTATTTAAGTATACTTGCAAGGCTTTGGTCCACTCCAGCCAGGCTTTCCCTGCATCCGAATCACCATTAATCCAGCAAATTTCATCACTTCGGATGAAGGTATTCAGATTATAATTATTTTTTCTTCCTACTCCTGCTGGTGAAAATTTTTCGAGATTCATTTTATTCATATGCAGCCATAAAGATTCCATCAGCGCATCGGGAAGAGCATTAAAATTGATACTATAACCTTTATCTCTAATATCACCTGCAATCGTCTCAAATAGCGGAATACTTCCGCTGAATGACTCTTGTTTCTTTAAATAAACAAGCTCAGTCATGCTCAATTATCTTGTTCACTATGCGTGTCTCTGCGATGAAAGTTTTTAAAACTACCATGCACTCCTCTGGTTAACATTTTCATATGTCTTTCCAGGATTTCCACGCCAACTAAAATACCGACAACCAGAAATGACACTTTTACACTCGCAACTAGATTCCCGGAACCTATCATTATCCCTACAGCCGCCAGCACCCAGATTGTTGCAGCAGAAGTCACGCCTACAATGGCCCCATCTCTAGCCATCATCACGCCAGCGCCCAAAAAGCCTACACCCGTAATAATCTGCCCCATTACCCTGGAGGGATCGTAGGAGCCTTCTGCAAAAGTAGAGGATGTCGCCATAAACAAGTAGGTTCCCAATGTAATAAGGGAAGCGGTTCTGATGCCGACAGGTTTACCTCTGATCTGACGCTCACAACCAATCATTGCGCCGCAAATAATAGCTATTATGATTGAATGCCAGCGATAAGGAGCAATGTCAAAAAAATCAATTATATTCATATGTATACCCCCACCCTTTACTTATCTTTATCAAATAGTCTTTTCATTCTAACGCCATCTTCTCCATCTTCATAATAAGCGGGCAAGAACTGAACTTCTTTAAAGTCATTTTTTATATACAGGCTCTTGGCAGAAGCATCTTTATTTCTTACTTCCAAGTTACAACTTGTATAGCCTAGGGATTGAAGTTTTTTAAGAACGTTTTTAATCAATTGATCCGCTATACCGCGGTTTCGATATTCCTTTAAAACTGCTAAAGAATAGAGTCGAGCTGTTCTGGGTAATGCTGGAATAAAACAAATACAATAGGCCACAGTGACTGATTTAATCTGCGCAAGCAATATAAAGGCTTTCGCTTTGCTCAGCATGTAACGCATCTGTCTGCGAGAAAGTTTATCGGTTTTAAAACTGCTATCTTCAATATGGATTAAATCATTTAAATCGTCGATAGTAGCGTAGGCTATATCTACTTTATCCACCTCAACGACCTCTTTGCTCAAGTCGTCGCTGAAATTCAGACATGATGAGCATATACAACTCATCACCCAGATAAAAATCCTCTACATTATGGTCAATACTGGGATTATCATTAACTTCAATCACATAAGCTTGATTATCAAACTCTTTCAGGTCGACACCGTATAAGCCATTTCCAATAAATTTAGCTGCTTTAACAGCAGCATCCAGCACTTTTTTTGGAACTTCAAAAGTTGGCAGTGTTTCAAATCCGCCAGTAAAATTCTTTTTGACACTATGATTATAAATTTGCCAGTGATTACGGGCCATTAAATATCGACAGGCATAAATAGCCCGACCATTTAATACACCAATCCGCCAGTCAAATTCTGTATATAGATATTCCTGAGCAAGTACTAAGGCACTCTCTTCAAAAAGCTCAGTTAAGCGCTGCTTCAGTTCATCCCGATTGCTTACTTTGAAAACGCCGCGCGAAAAAGATCCTTCAGGCATTTTTAAGACTAAAGGGTACGAAAAACCTTGCTCTATTTCATCTAGTGATTTCTTACTTCGGCTATTTACAACTTTGGTCAGCAAACTTGGCACTTTCTGGTAGGAAAATGCATCATGCAGATAAACTTTATTGCAGCACCTTAATATTGACACCGGGTCATCTATTACAACCAATCCTAAATTTTCGGCACGGCTGGCTAAACGATAGGTATGATGGTCTATTGCTGTAGTTTCCCGTATAAACAAGGCATCGTAGTAGCCAATATTCTGAAATTGTTCCGCTGTGATCGTTTCAGCAGTAATGCCATGTTTACTAGCCGCTTTTATAAATCGTGCAATCGCTTCCTTGTCGCTCGGAGGCACTTGTTCATTGGGATTAACCAAAATGGCCATATCCCATCGACTTGGTTTTCGTTTATTGTTTACCCTCCAGACCGTTTTTACAAATTCATTTAACTTATGTTGAAATATTTCAGTCTGGTCTATATTTAGAGATGAATATGCATTACGTTTAATCCGCAAACTAAATTCATTCTCTTTTTTCGATAAGGTAATTTTTAAAATTGGAGCGGGATACTGACTAAATATTTTTCTTCCTAATTTTTGCAATATAGGATTATCGACCCAGCCAAAATATGAGAAGACTTCCAGCTGATCTGTGTCCTGTAGCAAATCTCCAATATACCGCTGTAAATTAATTATCGGTCCTTCATCATGATTAAATACACGCAACTCATTGATCACTTTGACGCTGGGTAACACAATATGCTCGCGCGCTTCAGCCAGCAAAGAACAATAATAACCTTTACTTAAATATTGCTCAGTATCACAAAGATTAATTATTCTGGTTTTTGGTTCATTTAGTTTTGGATAATCTTTTAGATATTTTTCAAAACTGATGATTTCCAGATTTACTTCATCCAGGGCAATATTTTCGTTATCAACAATAATTAGTGTTTTATGCATCAGTTTCCTAACTTCATATCATCCAGGTTGGCAAGATTACCCAGAACATTTATAAAAGCTGAGACAGCTTCTGTTGGAGCTGTTTCTGATAGAGTATGGTAACCTGATGTTGGTACTTGTAATGTTGTACCATCAACCAGACCTTTGGATCCAACAATAATTCTACCCATCTCGGTGGAGCCGATAGACATAGGTTTATCTCCATTTTTTTGTAATTCTATATTTTTCAGCTCAACATATTCATCTTTAAATTGCGTTGAATAACCCAGATCACTACAAAGCTGTGCAAGCTTACTGGTCAAGGCTTTATTGAACTGCGCATTGGCATCCTTATTCCTAAGCACGAGATTTTGTAAGTTTGCTGTTTCAAAATCAGGATAGGGGCTCGTATCAATAACGATTAGCTGATTGGTGCTACCTCCGAAGCGACGAAACCACTCCAACAAATAACGCCAGCTTTTCCCAGCTTCTTCCTGAGCCGTAAAAAAACAGGTGCCTTGAAACCCCAACTCAAATAGATACACTAAAACAGCTGCAGATAATACATTGTCAAGCTGCCCTACCAATGCTTTTTCAGTTATGGCCAATTTATTTTGAAAAGCAACCGGGGTTCCCGCCACGAGATGTTCTAGACCTTCCAGTTCAAAAATCAGGTTATTACGAAATTCACAAACTCGAGTACTTTTTATTTTTCCTTTACCACGGTATGCACCAGACCAGGGTTCATAGGCATATATGTCCTCTTCATCGAGTCGCCCTGATACTTTTTGCATTAATTCCTCACTGACAGAATTACCAAGTAAATCTGAACGTGCCCCAGCAATAAATGCTGCATATTGAAATTCATTTGGGCCAGTGCATATTAATCCGTGTCGATCAATGTGTGCTGATAAAAACAAACTGTCTGGCTTGGTTCCCTGTGCAACCAATAGCCCTTCATACCAGGTAACCTGAGCACCACGTTCTTCCAACTCCCGCTGCAGTACTCTAAAAAAAGCGTGCTCAGCACCCACAACACTGGGTTGACGGATAAGTGTTGCCAGCAATTCGACAAAGCCCAGATCCAATCCAGTAGTAACTGCATTGCTAAGATGATCTAAAGCCTGATGTTGATGAAACATCTAATGTTTGTCTCATGAGATTAAATAAAAAGGCTATATATGCCTGTTTTTTGCTATTAGCAAGAAGTATTTAGCTTATTTGTCTAGACTGAAAATCCCTGCCAGAATAGGTCTACCGAAAACAGATATTTAAGGATCATCATTATGAAAACACTTGCTGCAGTTGCTTTTGAAGCAGGTAAACCACTGGAAATCTGTGATGTCGACCTGGAAGGCCCAAAGGCTAGAGAAGTCTTAATCGAACTTAAGGCAACCGGAATATGCCATACAGATGAATTCACCCTGAGTGGTGCCGATCCTGAGGGTGCCTTTCCTGCAATACTTGGCCATGAAGGTTGTGGTGTAGTGGTGGAAGTCGGCGCGGGTGTTGGTTCTCTCAAGCCAGGTGATACTGTCATACCTCTTTATACGGCAGAATGTCGTGAATGCGAGTATTGTTTGCATCCCAAGACCAATTTATGCCAGGCAGTGCGTTCTACTCAAGGACAAGGTTTGATGCCTGATGGTACCAGTCGCTTTTCTCTGAATGGCAAACCCATACTTCATTATATGGGTTGCTCAACATTTTCCAATTACACAGTTCTTCCTGAAATATCTGTAGCCAAAATCAGATCCGATGCTCCTTATGATAAGGCCTGTTATATCGGCTGCGGGGTTACTACTGGTGTAGGTGCAGTTATTTTTCAGGCCAAGGTTGAATTTGGCTCTACTGCTGTTGTATTTGGTTTGGGAGGAATTGGTTTAAATGTCATTCAAGGTTTAAAGCTTGCAGGAGCCAGTAAAATAATAGGCGTCGATCTCAACCCTGCCCGCGAAGCTCTGGGCAAAAAATTTGGGATGACTGATTTTATCAATCCTTCCAAAGTCGAGAATGTTGTCGATCATATTGTGCAAATGACAGGTGGCGCCGATTACAGCTTTGAATGTATAGGTAATGTAGATGTTATGCGCCAGGCCCTAGAGTGCACACATAAAGGCTGGGGCGAATCATATATCATTGGAGTAGCTGGTGCTGGACAGGAGATTTCAACCCGCCCCTTCCAACTGGTAACTGGACGCTCATGGCATGGCACAGCTTTTGGTGGCGCCAGAGGTCGCACTGATGTGCCCAAAATCGTTGATTGGTACATGGAAAATAAAATTAACATCGATGATTTGATCACTCACACCATGCCCCTGGAAGACATTAACAAAGCTTTTGATTTGATGCATGCTGGAGAAAGTATTCGTTCAGTTGTCATTTATTAATTTTGTGTAGTTTAGTGTTATGGTTCCGCGCAGCATGGTTATTGCTCTCTTAAAATATCCGGCGCTGAATATCCCCTTTTGTGGATGTGCAATGTGGAGAATAAATCCACATAAGTGGAGAACATAAGGTTTTTAAAATGAACCAAATTAGCATTAATAAAAGTTTTACTGGCAACCAGTTAAAGTTTTCTCACCAATCTGATGTGCTTAATTGTGAAATGATTTTCTCTGTTTATTTGCCACCACAAGCTGAAGAAAAATCTGTACCTCTTATCTATTGGTTATCTGGTTTAACCTGCACCGATGATAATTTCGTGCAAAAAGCTGGAGCACAGCGTTACGCTGCCGAAACCGGTGTTGCGATTATTTGTCCTGACACCAGCCCACGAGGCAAAGGCATTCCTGACGATCCTGAAGGCGCTTATGATTTTGGCTTGGGAGCAGGATTTTATGTTAATGCAACTCAACAACCCTGGGTTGAACATTACCAGATGTATAGTTACATCACGGAGGAGTTACCGTCTGTACTTGCGGCAAGTGAATTGCCCTTACAAACAACCAATGCATCGATTATGGGACATTCCATGGGTGGCCATGGCGCCCTGACCATTGCCCTGAAAAATCCAGGAAAATTTAAAAGTGTCTCGGCTTTCTCCCCTATCTGCTCTCCCCTGAATTGTCCATGGGGGGAGAAGGCCTTAGGTAATTATCTAGGCTCTGATAAAAAAAATTGGGCTGAATATGATAGTTGCGCCTTAATTGCCAAAGCCAAGGAAAAACTTTCTATTCTGGTTGATCAGGGAGATGCGGATAATTTTCTGGTGGAACAGCTTAAACCTGAATTACTTAAAGCAGCATGTGAAAAAGCAGGACATCCCCTAACCCTGCGCGTGCAGCCCGGTTATGATCACTCTTATTTCTTTATAGCCAGTTTTATTGGTGATCACATTCACTATCATGCAGATTTTCTAAAATAGCGCTTACATTAAAAACCCGGCACTACGCTCTATCACCCAATAGGCAGAAGGAATACCAATAAGGTAAGCAATCATTAATTCCAGGTTTAAGGACGAAACACTATGGCTAAATTCCTGTAATTTAACGCGCAAATAAATCTCTTTGAAAATTAAATATACCACTCCAACAGCCGCAATAAAGGCAAGCTGGCCAAGCTCAACTCCCACATTGAAAAATAACAGCGACAATAAAATCTGGTTAGCCACCACGCCGACATCTCCTAGTGCGCTGGCAAAACCCAAACCATGTAATAGGCCAAAACCAAAGGAGACAATTACCGGTGTGCGATAGGTCCAGGAATTAATTTTTTTCAAAGCAATTTCATGTGCTAAAAATAATATTGATAAGGCAATCACGGCTTCTACTGGAGCTATTGGAATATTGACCAATCCCAGCGTGGATAAAAACAAGGTAATAGAATGTGCCAAAGTAAAACCCGTCACCGTGAGTAAAATTCTTTTTACAGTTCCCGAAATTACCAGCAAGCCAAGAACAAAAAGCAAATGATCCAGTCCCGCCAAAATATGCTCAAACCCCAGTATCGTATAGTCTTCGATAATTCCCAGTATCGTTGGTGGCCCCTCTACTTCCCAACTGGTTTCTGAAGGCGACAGCATCATATTTCGTGAACTCCCATCCAAAAAAGTTACCGTGAAATAAGTGGCTAATGAAGGATTGCTCTGTGGATATGCAAGAGAAAAGTTTTTAGCATCCAGCCCCCCTGAACAAAGCCAACTATTGCTGGCGCCTTGTGCACTTTGATTCACACAATCTTCTGGCCATACTAAAGAAGGATAATTGTTTGCGCCAAGAACGGGAGGCGCTCTAACAATAGATATAAAAACATCAGATGCTTGCTCAGTAAGATCAATAACAACTGGGCGGGCATCATGCGCAAAGCCAGTTTGAGCGCTGCAGCAAATAATGAACAGGGTCAGAATATTAACTATCAGACGCATTTATCATTCACCAACTAAATCGCTCACTTCAAGCTGATATTTTCTTATCAGATTATTTTCAGCTTCAAGCCTCAATTTGTACTCACTTTCAATATAGAAATCTTCCTCGACCCGGGCGCGGATCTCATCAAACGATGGCAGTTCAGCAGGAAATCGATTACTTAGCATGACAATATGAAAGCCTAAAGGTGACTCAATCGGCCCCTGCCAAAGGCCGTCCTGGACCTCTATTGAATCCAGCCAGTTGGCAAACTCATCATCGAAATTATTACGGATAAAATCACGGGAACGTCTTACATAATTTTGTAAATATGGGAAAGTGTCTCCATAAGCCGACGCCCCGAAAAAATCGACATTATTTTCTATCAATTCTTCCAGCAATGAATCTGCTCTGTCTCTTCCCTCAGCACTGTGTTCTTGATCATCGATATAAACATGGGTAAATGAATAAGACGCCGGACGCCGATAAATATTGGCGTTATCAGCATAATAGTTTTCCAGGTCCTCTTCTGTAGCGGCCGGCAGCACAGGGACAGAACCCTGTAACAAAAATACCAGCTTATCAACCATACGAAGTTTAATATCGTTATCACCTTTATCCATCCCCATTGCCAGCGCTTCCCGATAAAGGGCTTCTTGACGATAATAGCTGTCAATCAACATTTGCCGCTGATTTTCATCCATTCTGTCCAGTTGCTGGACAAAAAACTCTTCATTGAAAGCGTTTGCCTGGTATTGCATGTAATTCAGCAATTCCGAACGATTAACCGTGATGATGCTGTCATCAGTTACTTCATCGTCGTTGTTACCTAGACTGAATAATAGAAATAGCAAAGCCCCAATTATGACAAAATGTAATAAGGGCTGCTTTAATGTACTCTGGATGACTGACATTCTAATTCCTTAAAAAAATATCCAAGCATTATAGGAAATTTATTTTTATAATCGCAATCTAACTAAGGACTCACTAAGAGACTCCATATTCCAATGAAAAAACTGATCATCATTATCACCAGTCTAATATCGATTTGTTTTGCTGCCATTGTAATCGGCGTATTATTCCTGGCGAACCTTGATCTTAATAATTATAAAGACTGGCTCAGTGAACAATTTTATGCTCAAACCGGTAGACAATTGACAATTACCGGCAATATCCAGAGCACTATATACCCCTGGTTGGGACTGGAAATAGAAGGTCTTAATATCGCTAACCCCGCTGGATTCTCAAGCAGCAATTTCCTGAGCGCTGAACAGGCCGCATTCAGAATAAAATTAATGCCTTTGCTTAAGCAGGAATATGAAATAGACACAGTTTTGCTTAGCGGCGCCACATTAAATTTAGAAGTCGATCCCAATGGCAACAATAACTGGTCTAGCCTGGCAGGCTCAGGTGAAGAACCTGTCGAAGAGTCAGTGCCAGGTGAAGGCCTTGTTTTTAACAAATTAATCATTGGTGGTGTGGCTGTTGATACGGTTCAAGTGAACTATGTTAACCGAGCCAATGGCCAAACCGTTAATACTGAGAATATCACAGTGAATATCCCTGCTCTGATTTATGGTGAACCTCTAGAACTTGCCATGAACTTGCACCTAAGTGCCAATAATCCAAATATTACTGAAATAGCCGATATTGAGAGCGACATCAATCTGAACAGCACTGTGATCTATGACCTGACAAACAGTATTTATACCCTGGAAAATTTTCGCCTCGAAGTGCTTGATAGCAGACTTGAGGCTAACCTGAGTAGCAACGATGGCAATATCAGCGGTTCTATAAATTTTAATACCGAGAGGACTCCTGAGCTTTTAGCCCTGTTTGGTCAAAGCGAATTAGCCGAAAGAATGCAGGGCATGCAAGGTTTGGACAGCAGCATCAATCTTGTTACTGCTGTGACCTATGATTTTGATAATAATATTTATCGGCTTGAAAATTTGGACCTGGAGTTTCTGGGTAGCAGCCTAGAGGCGGATCTTAGAAATAATGATGGCAGTATCAATGGATCTATAAACTTTAGCAGTGAAAATGCCAGTGAGTTACTTACTCTTTTCGATCAGGCTGAGCTGGCTGAACGTATCGATGACATTCAATTACTGATTTATCTGGACGGCTATACCGAAAATCTGCTTTTACTCCCCTTTGATCTGAATTTCAGTTTATCTGGTGAACCCCTGATCTCACCAACTAACGTACATCTATATACCAACGCTGAACTTAATCTTGATGATGAAAATCTCATGCTCAATGACCTAAGCATATCGGCACTTGACCTGCTGCTGGAAGGAAAATTCAATGTTGGCAATTTCATGAGCCAGCCTGATATCAATGGTGAATTCGACATCAGAAGCTTTAACCCAAAAACGCTTAGCACTGCTCTAACATTCGACTTGCCACAAACCCGGGACCCAAATGTCCTTGAGCAAATAGCTTTTTCCAGCAGCTTGAGTGCTTCAGGCAATTCTGCTGATCTGAACCGCTTTATAGTTGAAATTGATGATACCTTGATTACTGGTTCCTTAAGTGTTGATGACTTCAGTCAGCCCGACATGAACTTCGATGTTTCGATTAATACCATTGATATTGATCGCTATCTAGCCCCTGAACCAACAACCCTCTCACCAGTCGACAATGAGACAGGTACCGATACTTCATTCACCAGCCTGCAAAGTCTGATCATCGATGGAGAATTAAGTATTGATGAGCTTAAAATATCCGGCTTAAGCTTAAGTAATGTCTTACTGGGTTTGAATCTTGATCAAGGCTTGATAGAACTGGCACCCATACAAGCCAATCTTTATCAAGGCAGCTATCGCGGCGCAGCCAATCTCAATGTCAACAACGCTCAGCCACAATTTAGCCTGCAGTCTGAATTACAGAACATCAGCATTGAGCCACTTTCCAATGACTTTATCGGTGCTTCCTACGCAAGTGGTAAAGGCAATATTACTCTGGCCCTTGTGGGAAGCGGCATTGATGCGCAAAACATTATCAATAGCCTTAATGGATCTGCAGATCTATCACTCAATGAAGGTGTACTGGAAGGTGTTGATGTAGGCGCCGTTCTTGCACAGCTAGAAACCATGATCCGCAGCCGACGCATCCTGGCTGTACAACGAGGAACGCAAACAGCCTTTGATAATCTGACCGCTACTATCCAGATCGAAAACGGTATAGCACGCAGTAATGATTTATTGATTCAGGCACCGGGTTTTAATGTGACAGGCAGAGGCACATTGGCAAACTTGCAAAATCAAAGTCTCAACTTTGACCTTTTAGCCTCTGTTAATGCGGCTACTGCCTCGGTGGAAGCAGAAGAATACGATATTGGCGGGTACTCTTTACCGATCAATTGCAGCGGCAGCATGAATTCACCACTATGTTTACCCGATGTAAACAGTATTTTGAGTGTTGCCATTGGTAATGTTATTCAGGAAGGGGTAGGCAACGTATTGCAGCAAGGTGTAGGTGGCTTACTGGATCGAGTATTGGGCACAGACAGTCAGCCACAAACAGATTCAAGCAATTCAGAACCGGCAGAAACTAATGCCGAACCAGCTGAGCCAACGGATCCGACTGAAGAGATATTGAATAACGTTCTGGATAGACTGTTTAGATAAAACCTTGCTCACCCTAATTGGCTGATCTGTTATTTAAGAGATAGCAATTCGCTGATACGCCTTTATAATGGGCACCTTATACTATTCCAAGAACCGTATATTTTCTCTATACAGGGAGATTTTGTAAGAATGAAACTGTCAATCCAACGTTATACAAAGCTCTTTGCTTTGTTTGGCTTATTGGTTTCATCTTCCTTGGCTTACTCGCAAGAAGCGGATGATGACTTTTTTGCCTTCGAAGAAGAAGAATTTATTGAAAATGAAATTGCTGACCCTTTCGAGCCTATTAACCGGATATTATTTGCCGCTAATGACAAGCTCTTTCGCGTCCTCTTAAGTCCTGTTATTAAAACTTATCGTTTAATTCCTGTGTCTATTCGGTTATCAATTTCCAATTTTTATACCAACCTGACTGCACCAGTTTCTGCCGTAAATGCACTGCTGCAACTTGATGTGCCTAACATGGCCTCTGAAGCATCTCGCTTTGGCATCAATTCAACCGTGGGCATATTAGGGTTATTTGATCCAGCCACTCGCTGGGGCTTCGAGCAAGACCGTGAAGATCTTGGCCAAACTCTGGGCCACTATGGCATAGGTCATGGCTTTTATATTGTTTTACCACTGCTTAGTTTTTCAAGTTTAAGAGACACTACCGGACGCCTGGGCAATGCTTACCTGAATCCCATTAACCATATCTGGGATCCGGAACTTGACGACTGGATAGTCTATCAGGGGCTTGATGGTATAAATGATCTTTCTTTTCAGGTCGATAACTATGTATCGCTTTATGACAGCGCACTTGATCCTTACGTTTTTTTCCGCAGTGCTTACTTGCAAACTCGTGAAGCTGCAGTAAATCGTTAAATCGACAGTACATTAAGCCTGGAGTAAGATTTCCACCTGTAAAATAGGTAACATAGTTAATAGTTACATTAGAATTTTAAATTTTGAGAAAAATTTTATGAAGAATAGAACAGCATTCAGTTTGCTCCTGAGCCTGGCACTAAGTTTAACTGTGGGTCTGATTACCCCTGCTCAAACATTCGCCCAATACAGCACGCCAACTGAATCTGTTCAAAGCATGCTGGATACGGTGTTTGGCATGCTCAGATCGCCAGATTTTGATCTGGCTCGTGACAAAGAAAGTATCGATGAGGCCGTTTCGGTTGCCTTTGATACCAACACGATTGCTCAAAGTGCACTGGCAGCCAATTACCGTGAACTCAATGCAGAGCAGCGAGCTGAATTTGAAGTACTATTCTTCGATATTTTAAAAAATACCTATATTGATCGCCTGGATGGTTATACGGATGAAACAGTCGAAATCACTGGTGAAGAAATTGACGGCAATCGTGGTACCGTGAAATCTCTAGTGTATACCACCAATTCGAGTATAAGTGTGGATTACAGTTTACGACAACGCCCTAACGGCTGGTTTATCTTCGACATCATCGTTGAAGACGTCAGTTTATTGAGCTCATACCGTTCTACCTATCGGAGTATTATTCGCCGCTCAGGCATTGATGGCCTGTTAAATGATTTAAGAAATCAAGCATCCGAGCTTGAGTAGATACAGTCTCGTGTTATAATGCGCGCCGGAATTTCACCTTTAGCGCATTCAACAACTTACTTCTAATCTATGGCCAGTAGCACGCTCAGCCTTAAAAGCCTCCGCGACACCAGCACTCTAAAATCAGAAATCAGTCTTCTTGAAACCGAGAAGAAAGACCTTATCGCAAAACTCGAGCGCGAAAAAAAGCTTGTGAAAAAGTTGCAGGAAGACCTGATTGAGCAGAAAAAAGATTTTGACCATCTGGAAAAGCAGTTCCATCATTTCGCTGATATTGAAGCTGACTTTGAAGCCCTTCAACAAGAGATTCAGCTGGAGAGGCTCGAAAACCTTTTAACTATAGAAAAACTGGAATCTCAAAATAATTCTACTGATAAAAAATCCAAAGAAGAAGTTAAAGAGCTACAAAAAGAACTCAGGGAACTCAAACAACTTGACCCATTGCGACTTAAACGCCAGGTAGTTGATTTAAAGAAGAAAACGATTACTCAGGCCAGCGAAAATAAAGCTATCAACACGGCTTTGGTTAATACCCGCAAAGAATTGAAAGAAACCACTGCAGAAAAAGACAATCTGGACTTTGACTTAAAAGCAGCGCTTAGTGAAAGTCACTCTTTCTGGCAATCTAAAGATGGCGAATGGGTATTGTTTGAAACAGGCCTGGTTTTGAAAGATGAAACCGCCCCTAAAGATGAAGACGACAGACACATTAGAGTAAGATGTATGAATCTCGCCACCGGCACTTCTGTTCTCAGCAAGGAATTAATTACTGATGGGAAAGAGAAAGATCTGGCAAGCTGGTACGGTGAGCTTGAAATTCCTGAAGAAGTTTCCAAAGAAGCCGGCAAACGTCTAAAGAAAATTGCCGCTGATCTAGAAGACGAACATCTGGACGACTAAGCCTTTCATTTTCCTACCCTACATTTTTTCCCTATTCCTTTGCGCTAGCTCCTTGCTATCATCTAGTTTATGAAACTGGAAATGATTTGTACCGGCGAAGAGGTTCTCTCTGGCCAAATAGTAGATACCAATGCTGCCTGGTTTGCCGACACCATGATGAACCATGGTATCGAGTTACAACTCAGAACAACCGTTGGCGACCGCATGGATGATCTGGTCAATCTCTTCATTGAACGTAGCAAGCATGCCGATGTAATACTGGTAAATGGTGGCCTTGGTCCTACCACCGATGATCTGTCAGCTGAAGCTTTAGCGCGAGCGCTAGGTGAAGATCTGGTTGAAGATAAAGACTGGCATCGGCATTTGCTTGAACTGTTTACAAAGATTGATCGCAAGATACCAGACAACATGCTCAAACAATGCTTAATGCCTGTCTCTGCTGTTCGAGTTAATAATTCTGAAGGAACTGCCCCCGGTTTTCGCGCCAAACTTAATAAGGCCTGGTTGTTTTTCACTCCTGGCGTGCCAATTGAATTCAAAGCCATGGTTGAAAAAGAATTTATCCCCTTCATTGAAGAAACTTATCACCCTGCACAGGCAACCCGGTTACACAAGCTCCTTACCTTAGGTCATGGAGAGTCATTTCTGGCAGAAAAACTGGACAAAATGTCTATACCTGAAGGTATTACACTTGGTTACCGCCCTTCTGCACCTCATGTTGAAATTAAATTATTTGCCAGAGGTGACAAGCCTATTAAACAACTACCTGAATTTATTAAAGCGGTTAAAAACACACTCGGTACAGCTGTCGTGACAGAAAACTGCCCGTCAATCGCCCAAGCGGTACATGGAATGCTGCTAGAGAAAAAACTGTCCTTAAGCATTGCAGAATCATGTACTGGCGGCATGCTAACGAGCCAGCTCGTTGAATTTGCCGGGAGCTCAGCTTATTTACATCAGGGGTTAGTCACATACTCTAACCAAGCAAAGCAAAAGGTACTCGGTGTAAGTGCTGAGATCCTTGAACGGTTTGGAGCGGTCTCCGTGGAGACCGCCAAAGCCATGGCACTTAATGTGCGAGCTTTGAGCGATAGCGATTATGCTCTTGCCACAACGGGTATTGCCGGACCTGATGGTGGCAGTGACGATAAACCGGTGGGAACAGTTTGTATTGCTTTGGCGAGTCGAAATACCTGCTGGGTTCAAACTGTCCAGTTAAAGAATCGTTCTCGCACAATAGTGCGCGTCATGAGCTGTGCAGTTGCCCTGGATATGTTGAGGCGGGCTATATTAGCCGACGATTCTAGTGGCGCGAAAAAAACGGAAGATCCAAATATCATAGTTCCTTATTCATTTATTCCATGCTCAGACAGCCTTAGGGAAGACACCCGCTAAATATCCTAATTAAGCAAGATCTGTCAGGCTTTTCTTATTGGAAACCGGCATGTTGGCAACATGAACACGAGTGGAGCTATGCTAGTCAATCTCATCAACTTTCCAGAAACCAGAATTGCTGCAATGGAGCATCATGGGCCTGAGCACCTAGTCTACAATACCGCTCAAAAGTTTATTGAGTGGCGACAAGCCAATAACATCAAACCCGGCCATGGAGACACCTTTGCTATCCACTACAGTGATCCAGCCAGCACTTTGCCTGAAGACTATCGATTAGATATTTGCGTTTCAGTTGAAAAACCCGTCACAGAAAATCCGCAGGGCGTTATGAATAAAAAAATACCTGCAGGACGTTGTGCATTAGTCCGCCATTTTGGTTCTAGGGAGTATATTCCTGCAGCAGATTACCTTTACCGGGAATGGTTACCTGAAAGTGGCGAAGAGTTGCGTGACTACCCGCCCTTCTTTCATTACATCAATGTCGGACCAAATGTGAAAGACCAGGATATGATTACGGATATATACTTACCCATCAAATAAATCTGGATATAAAGCAACCAAATAAATGATACTTCTTTAACTAGAATCATCCACCCTATAATGCTATTTTTAATTTTTCACCAACGGGTTATGTAATGGCTGCCATTAAAGTGGAAATTGTTGAATTCCCTGAAACCCATGTAGCCGCTTTAAGGCACCATGGTCCTGCCTACTTAGTTAAAAATACCATGCGCAAATTTATTGAATGGCGTATAGAAAATAAAATCGGCCCAGATCAAGGAAAAACATTTGCTCTACACTATAAAGACCCTAGGAAGCTAAAATCTCCCCAAGATTTTGTCATGGATATTTCT
>Ga0222714_10003091_pt1 | contig 17189 bp, 19 predicted proteins | sample C33_3DmetaG_FD_165048 | JGI IMG/M metagenome (GOLD analysis project Ga0222714, IMG submission 165048) | Estuarine water microbial communities from San Francisco Bay, California, United States - C33_3D | ecosystem: Environmental > Aquatic > Marine > Unclassified | place: USA: California...
GACCGACTCGCGCACGTCCACGCCGTCGGCCACCTGCTCCGCATGGCGGGTGACCACGAACAGGGCGTAGTCCACAGAAACGCCGAGGCCGATCATCACGGCGAGCGTGCGACCGACGTCGCTGACATCGGTGACGGCCTGCAGCACGGCGAGCACGGCAAGCGCGGACCCCACCGCCACGAGCGCCCCCACCACGGGTATCGCCATGGTCACGACGGATCCGAAGGCGAGCAGCAGGATGACGATCGCCGCGACAATGCCCACCGCCGCCGACCAGTCGGTGCCCGCCGCCTCGGCCTGCGCCGCGGGCGCGCCGGAGTAGGCCACCGTGAGCCCGGCGCGCTCGAGCGGCTGCGCCGCCTCGCGCACGCGATCCAGTTGCGCCGGGCCGAGGTCCCCGGGCGGGGTGGACCACTCGATGCCCATCAGCGCGGTGCGCCCATCCGGGGATACCGTCCCGGGCCGGCCGGGCGGCTGCACCGACGCCACGCCGGCCACGGCGCGCAGGCGCTCTGCCGTCTCGGCAATCGCCGCACGCGGGGGCCCGGTGAGCAGCGTGCCGCGCTCGGCGCGGATCACCACCTGGCCATCGGTCGCCCCCTGCCCCGGGAATGCCCGCTGCAGCACGGCAGCGCCCTCCGCCGCGGGAAGGCCGGGGACCGAGAGGTTGTCGGAGGGCTTCCCGCCCAGGGCCGATCCCAGGAGCGTCAACCCGACGAGCGCGACCACCCAGGCGCCGAGCACCCACCAGCGGCGGCGCGCGCACCAGGCGCCGAGCCGACCGAGGAGCGTGGTGGTGTCACCGTTCCGGGCCATGACGGGGCGGGACGGTAGCGGACCCGCCACGGCGGGCGGAGGCGGTGCGTGGCATGCTCGCGCCCGTGGGCGACCTCGGAATCTGGGCCCTGTTCTTCGCCCTCCTCGGCGGCATCGGCGGCGGCTTCGTGAACTCGGTGGCGGGCGGCGGCACCCTCGTGACATTCCCGGTGCTCACGGCCGTGGGGATACCCGCGCTCGACGCGAACATCACGAATGCGGTCGCGCTCTCGCCCGGGTACGCCGGGGGCACGTACGCCCAGCGGCGTGACTTCATGGGACGCCGCGACCTGGCGCGACTGCTGGCTATCACGTCGATCCTGGGCGGCGTGACGGGCGGGGTGCTGCTCATCCTCACCGGCGAGGAGCTCTTCGAGCAGCTCGTTCCGTGGCTCATCTTCGCCGCCACCGCCCTGCTCGCCGCCCAGAAGCCCCTGAGGCGCATCACCATCGGCGCCCGCGGCGATACCGGTGAGATGAGCCGGACGGTGCTGGTGGTGTCCATCTTCGTGGCCACGGTCTATGGCGGGTACTTCGGCGCCGGCCTCGGGATCATCACCATCGCGATCCTCGGGCTCATGCTCACCGACACCCTCAATCGCCTGAATGCCCTCAAGCTTCTGATGTCGCTGTGCGCGAACGGTGCGGCCGCGATCTTCTTCGCCTTCACCGGATACGTGTACTGGGGCGCGGCGATCCTCATGGGCGTGGGCGCCTGGGCGGGCGGGTGGATCGGCGGAAAGACAGTGCAGCACCTGAACGAGGCGGTGTTCCGCGTCGGGGTCATCCTCCTCGGCATCGCCATCGGGTTCGCCTTCCTGCTGGCCTGACCGACCCCGGGGCGCGCGCCGCGCGAGCGCCTACGATCAGGGCATGCCGCTGGCCATCGCCACCATCGATGCGCCCCTCGTCGACGAGGGGCTGCGCGAACAGGGCGTCGAGCCGATCGTCATCGAGTGGACACCCCCGGCGCGCGGGGACCTCGCCGACGTCGCACTGCTCACCCGCGCGTACGCCGACGACGACATCGAGGCCGGCAACCGGCAGGCCCTCGCGCTGCTCGATGCCGCGCGACCGCACCTGGTCGGCGCGGGCCTCGCGGCAGATCTCGTGCCCGGAATGGACGCCCGGGTAATCCTCCACGCCGGCCCGCCGTGCGACTGGGACCGTCTCGGCCCCGCCATGCGCGGCCAGGTGGCCCGCGCTGCGATGCTCGAGGGCTGGGCGCCCGACCAGGGCGAGGCGGCGGCGCTGATCTCGCAGGGGTCCATCACCCTCGCACCCACCGACGCACACGGAGTGGTGGCAACCATGTGCGGCGTGCTCTCGCCCTCGATGGCCGTGTGGGCCGTGCGCGACGAACAGACCGGCGCCGAGGCGTGGGCACCGATCTCCGATGGCGCAGGCGACGGCCTGCCGGCGGGATCCCGCACGCGCGACCTGATCGCGCGCCAGCGCATGCTCTCCGATCGCGTGGCGCCCGGAGTGGCGGCGGCGCTCGACGCCACAGGACCGATCGACCTCACAGGGGTGGCCCGCCGCGCCGCACACGCCGGGGACTCGCCCACCTGCCGCCCGCAGGTCGCCGGGATGATGATCCTCCACGCTCTGCTCCCGGGGCTCGCCTCCCGTGCCCTCGACGCGGTGCCCGCGGTCGCCCTCATCGCCGACGCCGAGGGCCGCATGGCGTTGCCCGTGCTCGCAGCCGCGGCGCGCGCTTCGCTGCAGTCGGCTCTTGGCGTGCCCCGCTCGAGCCTGGTCATCGGGATGTCCGGCAATGGCACAGACGTGGCCATCACGCTCGCAGGAATTCCCGGCGCATGGTTCACCGCGCCGGCGCCCATCGCCGAGGACGGCGGCTCCGGCGAGGGCGCGGCCCTTGCGGACGCCGCCCCATGGACCGGCGACCAGGGGGTGATCGCATGCGCGGAGATGGCCATCGACGCCCGCCTCTGCCTCGACGCGGGCGAGGCGCCGGGCATCGAGATGGGCATCGCGAGCCGTACCGACGGCGCGTGGATCGGCGAGGGCATCGCCCGCGTTCCGATGCCGGCCGTGCGTGATGCGCTCGACGCCCTCGCTCCCAATGGGCGTCCGTCGCAGGCGCCCGCATGAGCCCCGGCCGCATCGCCAGCGTGGTCGTGGCCGGGCTCGTGGTCGCTGGCGTCGTCATCGCCGGCGCCATGGCCCTCGGCGGCACCAGCCAGTTGGCCCCACCCGACGCGGCGCAGCCGATCGTGATCGGCGTGGTCGCCGCCCCCGGCGAGGAGCTCACGGGGCCGACCGACCTGCCGCCCCTCGCGGTGGTGCTCGACGAGCCCGTGCCCGACGCCATCGCGCAGCTCTCGCCATCGGAACAGGTGACTGCCTACCGCGCGGAGGCCGAGGGGGGCGACTCCGACGCCCTCATGCGGCTGGGGGCCGCGCAGCAACGCGCCGGCGAGCAGGACGCCGCCGCAGGGACATTCCGCAAGGCCGCCGCCGCCGACCCGGAGGGCATCGCCCCCGTGATCGGCCTCGCGATGGCCGACGCCGCTGCCGGGGACACCGGAATGGCGCGCGGCACGGCCCTGCTGGCACGGGTCACCCGCGACAACCCGGAGAGCCAGCTTGCGTGGTTCAACCGGGGCTGGCTCGCGACATACCGGCGCGACGGCAAGGACGTCATCGAGTCGTGGAAGCGCGTTGTCACCATCGACCCCGACACGCCCATCGGCAGGACCGCCGCCGACCTGCTGCGGCGCATCGCCGATCAGGCCGGCGAGCAGGGGAATACCCGCACCAGCGCGGGGTAGCGGCCTGCCCCGGGCGTGAAGCGCATGGTCACGAACCGGTAAGGAAGTGGCCGTTCCCCCCCGATACCCCACAGCAGGATGTTTACCCTGTGACGAGAACCTCTTAACCGGCCCATAAGGGCTGGTGGGGACACTGCCAGAAGCAGCATGCCGGACCTGCGTCCGGCGCGTTGGATCCCCGTCCACCCAGAGGGCCGGCGGGTGAGCAGGCGAAGTGGCAGTCAGGTGCCGAGGGCACCGAAACGCCCCGGGCGCGACTCGCACCCGGGAATGCTCGACGAAGAGCCCGGTGAGTACCGGGCCAAAGGGAACGGAAGAGGATGACGCTCAAGGAGATCGTGGGCAACGAGGAGATGCAGGTCCTCCTCACCCGTGGGCAGGAGCAGGGCTTCCTCGGCATCGAGGAGGTTGCCGAGGCGCTGCAGGGCATGGACATCGTCCAGGAGGACGCCGAGGCCCTGTACACGCACATCGACGAGATGGGCATCGAGCTGCTCGAGGAGCCCGACGCCCAGGAGCGCCGCGCCAAGCTCGCGGAGGAGTCCGAGCGCCCGCGCCGCGTAGCCGCCAAGGCCGAGAGCACCACCGACCTGCTGCAGCTCTTCCTGCGTGACATCGGGCGCATCCCGCTGCTCACGGCCAAGCAGGAAGTCGAGCTCGCGAAGCTCATCGAGGAGGGCGACCTCGCCGCCAAGCAGAAGATGGTGGAGAGCAACCTCCGCCTCGTCGTCTCGATCGCGAAGAACTACCGCAACCAGGGCCTGGCCTTCCTCGACCTGATCCAGGAGGGCACGCTGGGACTGGTGCGCGCCGCCGAGAAGTTCGACTACCGCAAGGGCTACAAGTTCTCGACGTACGCCACCTGGTGGATCCGCCAGGCCGTAGCGCGTGCCATCGCCGACAAGGGCCGCACCATCCGCATGCCCGTGCACGTGGTGGAGAAGCTCAACAAGATCAACCGCACCGAGCGCAAGCTCCTCGCCGAGTTCGGCCGCGACCCGAGCAACGCCGAGATCGGCGCCTCGATCGGCCTCACCGAGGCCGAGGTGGAGTCGATCCGCCGTAGCGCCCAGACCCCGGTGTCGCTCGAGAAGCCGGTGGGCGACGAGGAGGAGTCGGAGTTCGGCCAGTTCATCGCCGATGAGAAGGCCATCTCGCCCGAGGCAGCCGCCGACGAGACCCTGCGCAATGAGGCCCTGCAGGAGATCCTCAACTCGCTGTCCTACCGCGAGCGCCGCGTGCTGGAGCTCCGCTACGGCCTGGGCGGCGAGCAGCCCCGCACGCTCGACGAGGTGGGACGCACGTTCAACGTCACCCGCGAGCGCATCCGCCAGATCGAGAACCAGGCGCTGCAGAAGCTCGCCGGCATGGTGGACGTCCGCGGCCTCGCCGAGGTCGCCTAGCCCGACCCGGCATCAGCAGTCCCCGAACGGCCCGCCAGCGCGCGGGCCGTTCGCGTGCCCGGCCCCCCCCAATGCATGCGCGAGGCCCTCTGCGCATGCATTGGGGGCGATGAACCCCCGGGGAATCCCGCACCGGTCCGGGCTGGGTGGCACGTGGGGTGGCGGCCACTCGCCGAAACGGGATCAGCATTTGCGGGGACCGCAAATGCGGGATCCCCGGCTGCGATCGCCGCCACCCCCACGTGCCACCCAGCCCGGCTGTCCGCGCGTCTTCCCCGGGGGCTCAGCGCCCCCGGTGGCCCTCGGCGGTAGGCTTGCGCGCATGGGTTGGGACGACGACGAGAAGGACGACTGGCCGGAGCGCGAGACCGATCCGGAGGTGATCGCGAAGAAGCGCGAGAACGCCCGGGTGGTGGCGCTGGGGGCGAACCGCGCGGTGCGGCTCGTCTACGCGACCCTGGCGATCCTGCTGATCATCGTGATCGTCCTCGCCATTGTCCTCACGTAGCACCGCGGCGGTCGGGCTGGTGTCCGACCTCTGGCGATACCCCGTGGCGTCGATGGGCGGCGAGCGGCTGCGGCGCGCCTTCCTGGGTCCGCTCGGCGTGCTCGGCGACCGGCGGGTGATGGTGGCCGACCCGGGCGATGACAGCGCGGTGATCGCCCTGCGCAATCCGCCACTGCTCGCCTACCGGGCGTGGTGCGAGGACGCCGACGGCGGGGACGACGTGATGGTGGAGACGCCCGAGGGGGACGTGATGGCGTGGGATGACCCGCTGCTCGCCGAGGCGGTCCGCGCCGCGATCGAGCGCGAGGAGCGCGAGCCGGTGGAGCTCCGCCGATCGCCGGCGGGCGCGCATGCCGACCGGCCCGTGGCGCTGCTGGCGGAGGCCACCATCAGGCAGGTGTCGGACTGGGCGGGCGACGATGTCGACCGGCGGCGGTTCCGACCCAACCTGATCGTGGAGGCCGAGGACGACCCGTTCCCCGAGGACGCCTGGATGGGCAGGCGCCTCGTCATCGGCGACAGCGCCGAGATCGAGGTGATGGCCCCCACGCGGCGATCCGGGGTTCTGAGCCGCGATCCCGACACCGCCGAACGCGACACCCGGGCACACGCCGCGCTGGCGCGTGAGCGCCGCAACTACGCGGGCGCATGCTGCCGGGTGGCGCGGCCGGGCTGGGTCGCCGTGGGCGACGCCATTCGGCTGGTCGGCTGACACGACCCGACAGCCGCTGGGAGGGCAGCCGGGCCACGGGCGCCGGTCAGGCGAGGTGGGCCATCACGTTGGGCATCAGGAACCCGCGCTCCAGATGGCCCCACGACATGTCGCTCACCTGGTCGCCGATGCTTGCGATGATGCGGTAGCCCTTGTTCTCGAGCGCCATGCGCACGCGCACCTTGAACTGCGCGGCCGTGAGGGCCGCCGCCGACGTCGGGCGGAACGTCGCCTGGTCCCAGCCCTTCACGCCGTTCCGGCGCAGGCACGAACGCGAATATGGCGAGTTCGCCACGGATCCCCCGCTGATGATGGCCACGTATACGCCCTGGCGCCGCAGGTCATTGAGCAGGTCGATCGACGGCCGGATGGGCTCGTATCCGCAGGCCTGCACGAATGCGTTCCACGTAGCCGTGTTGAACGACAGCGGCGGGTCCTGCGCCTTCTCATAGGGCCACGTGCTCATGAGCGTGTCATCGAGGTCGAACACCACCGCCACGCGGCAGCGCCGCAGGTTGGCAGGCGACGAGCCCGCACATGTGGCGCGCACCCGGCGCTGCACCCACGACCGCGCCGCGGCGACCACCTGCGACTGGTCGCGGGGCAGGGCGTCGGATTCGTAGTACCAGGAGACCTGCGGGAACGCCGACGCGCCCTGGTTCCACGTGGTGCCGACGATCGGCGGCAGGTTCTGGCCGCTGCCGACGATGGGCCTCCCCTCCACGACGGCCCCGGGGTTCACGGGGAAGGCCCCGCCAAGCGCCGTGGCCGCGAAGGCAAGGGCTGTGGCGGCGCCCGCGGCGAGTGCGGGAAGGGGTCGCATGGAGCCCATCCTCGCACGCGCCCCTATCGCGTGGCCAGCCCGATCTCGGAGATGCGCCTCTCCTCCGGCGCGAGATCACCCGGGGACGCCGCCGGGCGGTAGTCCTCGTTGATGAGCGGGCTGGTGAGCAGGAAGTCCGCCGTCGCGCGGTTGCACGCGATGGGGCAGTTGTGCACCACGGCGATGCGGAGGAGGGCCTTTACATCCACATCGTGGGGCTGCGGCTCGAGCGGGTCCCAGAAGAAGATCACCACGTCGAGCCGGCCCTCGGCCAGCCACGCGCCTACCTGCTGGTCACCACCGAGCGGGCCCGACAGGAACCGGTGCAGGTCGAGCCCCAGGTCATCAGCGATGATGCCGCCCGTGGTGCCCGTGGCGTGGAGCTCGTGGTGGCGCAGCACCTCGTAGTTCGCGCGCGCCCACTCGAGCATGTCGAGCTTCCGGTTGTCGTGCGCGATCATCACGATCCGCTTGCGCTGGTTCATCATCCCCCGGACCCCCTCCCGTTGCTCCCTTTTCCAGGTTCGCCCTCACCATAGGTCGGCCCCCGCCGCTGTCCGGCGATGCGGGCTGGGTGCTACATTCCCGACACGCCGCGGGGTGGAGCAGTCTGGTAGCTCGTCGGGCTCATAACCCGAAGGTCGCAGGTTCGAATCCTGCCCCCGCTATCCACGAGGGCCCCGATCGGGGCCCTCAATCGTTCCGGAGGATCCCATGGCCCCGCCCGCGCCCGACAGCCGTCGCCCTGTCCTCGCCGCCGTGGCGATCGTGCTCATCGTCGGGCTGGTGATCCTCTTCATCGTCGCGATGTAGGCAGGCGCGCCCGCTGTCCGCCCCGGCCTGCCCCGGACCACGCCGGGACCCCCATGAGGACCCCGTGCACGGGGCTCCCGTACCGTCGAAAGCGGATCCCCTCTCCAGAAGCACAGTTCACCGCATGACACCGCGCCTCCGTCGTATCCTCGCCATCGCGGCCCCGGTGAACTACGCCGGCAAGCCCAACGCGGTCGTTCCGCAGATCCCGCTGCTCGACGAGGACGGGGCGTTGTACATCCACGCCAAGGCGATCGTGGCGGACGGCGTGGACGGCTGGTTCGGGTCGATCAACGCGAGCACCCCGTGGATGAACGACAACCGCGAACTCGGACTTGGCGTGACCAACCGCCCGAGCGGCGGCACGCCGATGATTCCGGCGACGTACAGCCCGCAGATGGTCGCTGCCGTCACCACGGCAGCCGCATCGGACGCGGCGCAGGGCACCTCGTGGACCAAGGCGCAGCCGCAGATGAGCAGCGGCTCCTCGGGCTACATGAGCGCCGCGCAGTTCCCCTGCATCAACATGCAGCAGAACGCCACGAGCGGCCTGCCGGCACGTGACCCCGCCAACCCGGCGGCGCCGCCCCAGGCGTCGGTCACCGCCACGCAACTCGCCACGAAGCCCTGACCGACGGCGGGTCCTGCCCGCATCTCGGGCACCGGTGCTCCCGCCGGCGCCCTAGAGGGTCAGGACCCCGAGCACGATCAGGTAGGCCCCGACCAGCAGCAGTACCGTCACGACGATTGCGATGCGGTGCCGGCCGGCGGCCATCCGGAGCGCCGTGAGCCTCCGCAGCGCGGCCTGGCGGTCAGCCATGAACCACAGGATCGGGATCCAGCCCCACGAGTAGGAGATGAGGCTGAAGACCACGATGGTGGCGAGTGTGAACCAGGGGCCGTGGCCGGTGGTCTCCACGAGTGCCAGGGCGTACCACACGCCGGGGAGCCCGAAGAGCAGGCCGACGGCGAATGACACCCTTGACGACTCCACCATGCGGTCGAGGCGGGCATCCTCGCGCGCGCGGTCATGCTTGCGCGGCCGGGTGCGCGCGTGCACGTGCCGCCAGAGGATGTATCCGGCGAACGCGACGAGTAGCGCACCCGCCACCATGTAGACGACAGGGAAGTGCCGACCGTCGCCAAGGCCGGTGGGGCGGATGCCCAGGTCGACGATGCCATAGGCCACCAGCGCGCCGCTGACGAGCGATGTGAGGAGGGTGCCCGTGACGAACAGCCACGCGTGCCTGAGGCCGCGCGTGCCTCCGAGCAGGTAGAGCACCACCGCGAGCGTCTGCGGCGAGACGGATGAGATGAGGGCGAGCTCGAAGAAGCTCACGCGGACTCAGTCGAGGATGCTGATGGCGCGGGCGGCGATGATGAGGATCACCATGAGCGACAGCAGCGACTCCACCGCCATGAGCAGCTTCATGCGGTGGCGCAGTGGAAGGGCGTCGGCTGGCGCGAACGACACCGAGTTGGTGAACGACAGGTAGAGGTAGTCCCAGAAGGACGGACGCCAGGTCCAGGGCTCGGGCAGCGTGTACTGGGCGAAGAGCTGCTCATGTGGACCGGGCGGCGCGAGTGCCCGGTGACGCGGCCCGCCGCCGTCGATCTCCCAGAACCAGACCGCGAAGACGATGACATTGGTGAACCACACCTGCAGGGCCGCGACGGTGAGGTACTTCCCCTCGAAGCCGGCCTCGCCCACGATGCCGTAGACGAGCTCCCCGATGGCCACCGCGTTGGCCAGGGTGACGAGCGCAGCGAGGGTGATGCCGAGCCGCCGGCGGCGATCGGTCTCCTCCACGGGCGATGCTGCTGCCACGCAGATGAGGACGACCACCAGGGCCGGGATGATCCAGCGCAGCCAGCCACCGCCGAGGATGAGATCACCGGGGAGGCTCACCTCGAGCAGGGCTGCCACGAGGAGGGCGCCCAGCGGGGGCCATCGCGACTCACGCCAGGGATTCGCGTCTTCACCGGTGGGGGCCACGGCGGGATGTTGCCAGCCCGGCCCGGGGCATTGGGCTAGTGTGCGCCGCCGTGCCTACCCGGGAAGATCTCAGGAACGTGGCGATCGTGGCCCATGTGGACCACGGCAAGACCACCCTCGTCGACGCCATGCTCTGGCAGAGCGGCGCGTTCCGCGACAACCAGGACGTGCAGACCCGCGTGATGGACTCGGGCGACCTCGAGCGCGAGAAGGGCATCACGATCCTCGCCAAGAACACCGCCGTGCGTCGCGGTGACCTGACGATCAACATCATCGACACGCCGGGGCACGCCGATTTCGGCGGCGAGGTGGAGCGCGGGCTCTACATGGTGGATGGCGTCCTGCTGCTCGTGGATGCCTCCGAGGGGCCCCTGCCCCAGACCCGCTTCGTCCTGCGCAAGGCGCTCGAGGCCAGGCTGCCCGTGGTGCTGGTGGTCAACAAGATCGACCGGCCCGACGCCCGTGCTGCCGAGGTGGTGGACGAGGTCTACGAGCTGTTCCTCGACCTGGGCGCCGACGAGGCGCAGATCGACTTCCCCATCGTCTACGCCAACGCGAAGGCGGGCACGGCCTCGCTCTCGGCAGTCCAGCAGGACGACGACCTCTCGGTGCTCTTCGACGTGCTGCGCGACACCGTGCCCGCCCCGGAGTACACCGAGGGCGCCCCGCTGCAGGCACTGGTCACCAACCTCGCTGCCGACAGCTACCTGGGGCGCCTGGCGATCTGCCGCGTGCACGAGGGCACCATCCGCCGCGGGGAGCAGGTCGCCTGGTGCCGGGCGGATGGCTCGGTGCAGGTGGTGAAGGTGGCCGAGCTCTTCCTCACCAGGGAGCTCGACCGCGTGCCAGTGGACGAGGCCGGGCCCGGCGACATCATCGCGGTCGCCGGCATCGAGGACATCACCATCGGAGAGACGCTCGCCGACATCGAGCACCCGAACGCCCTGCCGGTGATCACCGTGGACGAGCCCAGCCTCGGGCTCACGATCGGGATCAACACATCCGCGCTCGCGGGGCGCGAGGGCACCAAGCTCACCGCCCGAATGCTGAAGGACCGCCTCGACCAGGAGCTCATCGGCAACGTGTCGCTGCGCGTGCAGTCGACCGACCGCCCCGACGCCTGGGAGGTTCAGGGGCGCGGGGAGCTGCAGCTGGCCGTGCTGGTGGAGACCATGCGCCGCGAGGGCTTCGAGCTGACGGTGGGCAAGCCCGAAGTGCTGATCCGCGAGATCGACGGCGTGCGCCACGAGCCAATGGAACGCGTCACCGTGGACGTCCCCGAGGACATGATGGGCGTGGTCACCCAGCTGCTGGCCCTCCGCAAGGGGCGCATGGAGCAGGTGGTGAACCACGGCACCGGCTGGACCCGCCTCGACTACCTGGTTCCCGCGCGCGGCCTCGTGGGCTTCCGCACGGAGTTCCTCACCGAGACCCGCGGCACCGGCCTGCTGCACTCGGTGTTCGACTCCTGGCAGCCGTGGCAGGGGGAGATCCGCACGCGCACGCGCGGCAGCCTGGTGGCCGACCGCACCGGCGTGGTCACCACCTTCGCGATGTTCGGCCTGCAGGAGCGCGGGGTGCTCTTCGTGGAGCCCGGCGATGCGGTGTACGAGGGAATGATCGTGGGCGAGAACTCCCGCGGCGATGACCTCGACGTGAACATCTGCAAGGAGAAGAAGCTCACCAACATGCGCTCGAGCACGGCCGACGAGCTCGAGCGCCTGGTGCCGCCGCGCACGCTCTCGCTCGAGCAGGCGCTCGAGTGGGTGCGCGATGACGAGTGCGTCGAGGTGACGCCCGACGACGTGCGCATGCGCAAGACCGTCCTCGACGCCACGAAGCGGGCGAAGGCCGCCAAGAGCCGCAAGGTCGCGGCCGAGGCCTGACCACCCGCAGTCCGTAGCATCGGAACATGCCGGACGTGCGCATCGACGAGAGCGTCTCCCCCGCCGCCCACCGGGCCGGCATGCTCGCCGCGCTCGAGGCCGGCCGGGTGGACAACCGCTTCCACTACGTGGGCGAGCGCTCGGCCTCGATGTGGCGCGCGCTGGCATCGGCGCACTCGCCCGCCCAGGCCGAGGACGGCCTTGCCGCCTATGACGCCGCCGCGCGCGCTGCCATAGCCGCGGTGCCCGCGGGCCCGGTGCACGTGATCGGGGTCGCCTGCGGGGACGGCGTGAAGGAGCAACGGCTGCTCGGCGCACTCGTGTCGGCGGGCCATGCGGACGTGCGGGCGACTGCCGTGGACGTGAGCGTGCCGCTGGTCACCGCCGCCGCGGAGGCCATGGGCGCCGTGCCAGGGGTCGACGGTGCCGATGCCGTGGCCGTGGACATCACCGCCGTCGGCGACCTCTCCCCCATCCTCCGCGACCGGCGACCGGGATCCCGCGTGGTGACCCTTTTCGGGGTGGTGTCCACGCTCGGGCCTGGCTCACTGGGTCCGGCCCTCTCCCTGCTCGCCCCGGGCGACGTGCTCATGGTGAGCGCCAACCTCCTGCCGGAACGCCCGGGCGCGCGCGATGACGTGATGGCCCAGTACGACAACCCGCCCACCCGGGCGTGGCTCATGGCGGTGCTCGAGGACATCGGTCTCGGCCGCGCCGGGAATATCGCCATGCGCTGGGACGACGCCCCCGATGCCCTTGCGATCGTCGGGGAGGTCACGCCGCGCGATCCGCTGGTCGCCGACGTCGAGGGGCTCACCGTGACGATGCCGGCCGGCATGCCGATCCGCGTGCTCGAGTCGTTCCGGCACGATGCATCGGGCCTCGACCAGCTGCTGCGCGGCGCCGGGCTCGCGCAGGTGGTCGCGTGCATCTCGCCGAGCGGCGAGGAGGGCGTGGCGGTGGCGGTGGCTCCCTAGTCGGCAGGGGCGCCGTTCAGGCGCCGGCCGAACATCACGAGCACCGCGGCGATGATGCCGGTGAGGGCCATGATTCCCATGCCCCACGCGAACGACAGCGAAGCGGCGGGAAGCACGACGTACGGCGCGATCGCGCCGCCGATGTGGCCGGTGCCATCGGAGATCGAGACCGCGCGCGCTGGGCCGACTCGAAGTGCTCGCCCGTGCAGACGTACAAGATCGGTACCGCGAAGCCGATGCCGGTCACCGAGGGGAACGCGATGCTGGTGGTGAGCGAGAAGCCCTTGTCGGCGAGCAGGGTGGGGGCGAGGGTGAGCCACCCGTAGTTACCGATGCACTACGCGAACCACACGCCCACGGCCACGAGCAACTGCGGGCGGTACGGCCAGGTGATGAGCGCGTCGAGGCGCGCCAGCACCTGCTCCCCCGGCAACTCCGACCTCATGGACCGGTGAAGACTCCCCCCTCGATCACCTGCATGGTGTCGAGCACCGCGCGCACGCGCGGCACCTCGTGGGTGCGGAACAGCCCGGTGCGACCCATCGCCGCGAGTACTGCGAAGAACGACTCGGCAGTGCGGACCTCTTCGCGGAAGAAGTCGAACGCGTGCGGCAGGGCATGGCACACGGGCCACCCGAGCACGCGCAGGCGAAACGTGTTGAGGAACACCTTCGCCTGATGCCGCACGCGCGCCTCGCCGTCCAGCAGGTTCCCGTAGTAGAAGCCCAGGCCCGGATCCACGAACAGCCGCTCCACGCCGAGCTCCTGCGCGCGGTCGAGGCGCGGCCCGAAGTGATCAATGAGCGCGGGGATCGGATCGTCGCCCAGCACGAGGTTCTGCACCTCGCGCACGTTCGCACCCTGCACGAAGCACATGATCACGGCGGCGTCGTGCTCGGCGGCTGCCGCGTACATGTCGTCCTCGCGCTCGACGCCAGTGAGGTTCAGCACGCCCGCGCCCGCGGCAAGCGCCACGCGCGCGACATCGGGCGAGTACGTCTCCACGGAGCTCACGATGCCGTCGTCACGGAGCGCCGTGATGACCGGCAGCACGCCGGCCAGCTGCTGCTCGGGAGAAACGCGCTCGGCCCCGGGGATCGTCGACTCGGCGCCGATGTCGATGATCGTCGCCCCCTGTGCGGCGAGCACCCGGCCGCGCTCGATAGCCGCCTCCGGCGACGGCGACACCGACTCGCGATACCAGGAGTCGCGCGAGAGGTTGACCACCCCCATGATCGCCGGGCGGGTGTCGGCATCGAAGGGCACGCCGCCGATATCGAATGCGCGCACCGGTGCGCGCAGGGCATCGGGATACGCGTTCGCGAGCGCGGCCATCTCGGCCAGGAGGGGCGTGGGGACGGTCATCGGCGCGAACCGTACCGACTGTGGTCGCCTAGGCGGGCATCGGCCCCACCGAGGGGATGATCACCGCCGGGTCGAGGGCAAGCAGGGGCGAGGGGTCAACGGCGGGCGCGGCCACGAGGGCGCCGCCATCCATCGCGAGCGCCCGGCCCGGCATGAGCGCGCGATGCACAACCGACCAGAGCGCGACGTCAGCGCCGTCGCCCACCGGGATCGCCCCGATGCCCGGCGGCGGGTCCTCGCCCGCCGTCCACCGCCTGCCACCGGTCATCGCCACGAGCCCATCGGCATCACGCGGATCATGAGTGCGCGTATTCAGGACCCACGCGGGCCCGCCGAGGCGCTCGAGGTCGCGGGCGATGGCCCGCTCGAAGCGCGAGAGGTCATCCCCCGGCGGGGGGAGGACCGGATCGACGAGCAGCATCATCTCTCCGTGCTCCAGGTACGCGGAGGCCAGCTCGATGCCATCCCGCCGCACCGACCATCGCCAGAGACCGTCATGAATGCGCGTCACCTCCACCTCGCGAACGCTAGACGCACGGGGGAGCAGGTCAGGCCGTGGCGTGCGCGAACATCTGCCCATGGGTCGAATGGCGCGCTGGCTGGGCATGGAGATGGTCACGTGGCTGATCGCCGGCGGCGTGCTGATGGTGGTGCTTGCGATGTTCGCCCCCGCCGTTGTTGCCGTGGTGGTGGGCGGGGCGGTCACCCTGGCGCTGGCGATCGGCAGCTGGTCGCGCAGGAGCCGCAACAGCCTCGTACGGCGGCGCGGGCTCGGCGCGGCCGATCAGATGAGCGGCGAGGAGTTCGAGGACTGGCTGGCGATCCTCTTCCGCGCGGCGGGCTGGCGCGTGCGGCATACCCGCGTTACCGGCGACTTCGGCGCCGACCTCGTGCTGGGGCACGGCGCCGTGGACGAGCTGGTGGTGCAGGCCAAGCGCCAGGCACGGCCAGTGGGCGTGGCTGCCGTGCAGCAGGCCACGGCCGCCCGGCTGCACTACGGCACCGAGCAGGCGATGGTGGTGACCAACAGCACCTTCACGCCCGCGGCCGTCGAGCTGGCAGCGAGCACCGGGGTGATCCTCTGGGACCGCGAGGACATCTCGCGCGAGCTCCTCTCCCCCGGCGGCCGGCGATCGTCCGGCGTGGCGGCCTGAGCCGTGGGCCGCATGCGGCGCAAGGGCGACCTGCCGACGAAGACGTGCGCCACCTGCGGCCGCCCGTTTGCGTGGCGCAAGAAGTGGGCCGACCACTGGGATGAGGTGCGCTACTGCTCGGAGCGCTGCCGCCGCAGCCGCCCGCCCGGTGCGGATACCCCCGGCGCGGGGTCCGGCGACACGGATTAGGGGAGGAATAAGTTCGCGTCGGGGTGCGTCCAACCTTGACAGTTCCCCTTGCATCGTTGTCCAGCTTCTGCCTTACTCTCCGGACTGTTTGGGACTACCCCGAGGAGATGTGATGAACGCGATTACCGACGAGACCACGGCACCCGCCACGGCGCTTGACCGCATGCGCCAGCGTGCCGTCTCGGACTACCTCGCGGTATCGCGCGGAGCCGGGGTGTTCTCGAGCATGGACGACTACCTCGCTGCCGAGGAGCGCGCATGGGACCGCCTCCAGGCGGCCATCGGTCGCGCCAGGCGCGTGGAGGAGTCCGCGCTCGTCTAGGCATGGGGATCACGTGGGTCCGGAGAGGCACGGGGGCGGCGATGAGCCGCCCCCGTCGCATTCCGGGGCGCCGGGATCGACCAGAGGCGCTTGCGCGTCCGTCCGTTTGACGTAAAATCAACCGTGAAATGACGTCAGTTCGACGTAAAATCACAGTGCACCACCCCGCCGTGGTCGTGGGATCCGGCTTGGCCGGCCTGGCGGCGGCCCTGCGCATCGCCGCGCACCGTGACGTGATCGTGGTCACCAAGGGCGCGCTCGGCGAGGGCAGCACGAGTTGGGCGCAGGGCGGCATCGCAGCCGCCCTCGGCCCGGGGGACACGGTGCAGGCGCATGCCGCCGACACGCTGCTGGCGGGCGCCGGCCTGGCGGATGCCGCAGCCGCAGATGCCATCTGCGCGGATGCCCCCGGCATCATCGCCGAGCTCGCCGCACTCGGCGTCGCGTTCGACCGCGACCGTGGTCAGTTGGCCCTCGCCCGCGAGGGCGCCCACTCCCTCCCCCGGGTGGCGCACGTGGGCGGGGATGCCACGGGGCGCCACGTGATCGACGCCCTCGCGCTGCGGGTGCGCCGTCACGAGCGCATCCGCGTCGTCGAGCATCGCCGGGTGGATGACCTCCTGGTGGATGCCCCCGGCATCCGCGGCGTGCGGCTGGCCGGAGGCGAGGTGCTGCCCGCCGACCGGGTTGTGCTCGCGACAGGCGGCTCGGGTCACCTGTTCGCGCGCACCACGAACCCCGCGGGCGCCACGGCTGACGGCCCCGCCCTCGCCCGTCGCGCGGGCGCGGCGCTGGCTGACATGGAGATGGTGCAGTTCCACCCCACCGCGCTCGCCACCGGGACGAGCCCGCTCTCCCTGGTGAGCGAGGCCGTGCGCGGCGCGGGCGGCATGCTCTACGACTGCCACGGGGATCCCGTCATGGCGGGCGTGCACCCGATGGGAGACCTCGGGCCGCGCGACGTCGTTGCGCGCGCCGTGTTCCGGCGAGCCCGTGAGACCGGCCGCGACGTGGTGATGAGCCTCGCGCACCTCGACCCCGAACGCGTCCACACCCGATTCCCCGAGGTCGCCGCCCTCTGCGCGGCGCACGGGATCGACCTCGCGCGCGACCCCGTGCCGGTCACCCCGGCGGCCCACTACGGAATGGGCGGGGTGCTCACCGACCTGCGCGGGCGCACCACCGTTCCCGGCCTCTGGGCCGTTGGCGAGTGCGCCTGCACGGGCGTGCACGGGGCGAACCGCCTGGCGTCCAACGGCCTCCTCGAGGCCGCCGCCCTCGGTCGCCGCGCGGCCGACGACGTGGCCGCTGGTGGTGGCCCGCCGGCGCCCGGCCCGCGCGCCGAGGCCACCCCGTTCGTCCCGGGCCCAGCGGACGGCGCGGCGGTGCGCGACGCCGTGGGGCGCATCATGTGGCAGGGCTGCGGCCTG